>Ga0209395_1007498_pt1 | contig 11451 bp, 8 predicted proteins | sample GOMGulsemesocosm_3_FD_184635 | JGI IMG/M metagenome (GOLD analysis project Ga0209395, IMG submission 184635) | Methane-oxidizing microbial communities from mesocosms in the Gulf of Mexico - GOM9D Gulf of Mexico (SPAdes) (version 2) | ecosystem: Environmental > Aquatic > Marine > Cold seeps... | reverse complement strand
ATTGGTTAACCCTAGGAGTGACCCATGAGTGATCATGTCTATAAAAAAGTTGAGATAACCGGCAGTTCTTCGGTGGATATGGAAGATGCCATCAAAAATGCGGTGAACAAGTGCAGTAGCACCATTAAAAACATGGATTGGTTTGAAGTTATGGATACCCGGGGTCACATAAAAGACGGTAAAGTAGCCCATTGGCAAGTGACGCTTAAAATTGGTTTTCGCCTGGATTGAATTTTTAGCACAGTGGGCAGTTTGTGAATTATTGGCAGCTGCTCAATTGCCTGAATTCCCAGCTCATTGACTGGGCTTTTCCCCCCCTTTGATCCAGTGTTGTAATACTTCTTCAAGTTTTAATATATTGAGCGGCTTGGTTAGGTAATCGTCCATGCCGCAATCCAGACATTTTTCGCGGTCTCCCTTCATGGCATTGGCAGTCATGGCGATAATGATGATTTTTTGATTGTCTTCACCGGCCATTCCCTGGCGAATATTTCGAGTGGTCTGATAGCCATCCATAACGGGCATTTGGCAATCCATTAATATGGCCCCGTAAGGAGGATTTTGCTTAAGCATGTTAATGGCAATTTCACCATTTTCGGCGGTATCTATGCTGTAACCAAATTCCTCCAGAATGCTCTTGGCCACTTCCTGATTAATGAGGTTGTCTTCCACCAGTAGCAGCTTGTTAGTGTCTGCCTTAAGGGCTTGCAAGCTAGTTTGGGTTACCAGCCCGTGGGTTTCTTCAAAAGCCTTGCCATGGTCGATAATAATGGCCAGGGCTTTGTGCAGGTCCATGTTGATCACAGGTTTATTGAGTATGCCCGACAACCCCAGTGCCTTAATGGCTTGTGGGGGCATATCAAGCACCACCGAGGTCATGAGTAAAAAATAGGTTTGTTCAAATTGTACATTGTCTTGCAGACGCTTTAATAACGAAAGACCATCTTCTTCCGGCATTTGCATGTCCAGAATTACCAAGCGGTATTTATCTTTATTGTTTTTTAACATGTTGTAAGCAATATTGGGCAGGGCAGCATAATCGACACTGGCTCCCCAGGACGTTAATAAGCCCCCGATCACTTCTCGGTTGGTTTGATTGTCGTCCACCACCAGTATGCAGATATCGTTTAAAGATACATGGGGCACCTCAACCTGATCGACTTTTTGAGATACCGGCAAGTTAACGGTAAACCAGAAGGTGCTGCCCTTGCCTTCGGTGCTTTCTATGCCAATTTCTCCCCCCATAAGGTGACACAGCTGTTTGCTGATAGAGAGCCCTAATCCGGTGCCCCCATATTGGCGGGTGGTGCTGCCATCCACTTGAGTAAACTTGCCAAACAGTTTTTGAGTTTTTTCTTTTGGAATACCAATGCCGGTATCGGTGATTTCAAAACGAATAATTTGTTCGTCAACGGCGCTGACGATTAAGCGTATCTCTCCCTGGGAGGTAAATTTTAAGGCGTTACCACACAGGTTAGTGATGATTTGTCTAATTCGGCTGGGGTCCCCGCTAACGATCTTGGGTAATGCTTCATCCAGTTGAACTATGTACTCCAGATTTTTTTCATGCACTCGATAGGCGTAGGTTTCAGAGAATTCGCTGATCATCTTGGATAGATCAAAATCAATGGTTTCCAGTTCAAGTTTGCCAGCCTCAATTTTAGAAAAATCCAGAATATCGTTGATCAATACCAATAATGACTCTGCGCTGTTGTGAGCAAGTTGGGCGTATCTTTGCTGCTGGGGATTTTGATCGGTACGAACCAACAGATTAAGCATGCCCAGTACGCCGTTCATGGGAGTGCGTATTTCATGGGACATGTTGGCTAAAAATTCACTCTTGGCAATGTTGGCCTGCTCGGCGGCAATGGTGAGTACTTCGGCCTGGGCCACCGCATCGTGCAGGTTTTGTTCGTCGAGTTTTTTATGGGTGATGTCGGTTTGTACTTCGATGTATTCGCTGATGTTACCATTCTCATCTTTGATGGCTTGGATGTCGACGGACACCCAGTAATGGAGACCATTTTTATTATAATTTATAATCTCGGCATGCACATCATTGCCCTTGGCCAATTCTTCGCTCAAGTATTCTACCGTTTCCGGGGCAGTATTTTTTCCGGTTAATAACCTCGACAGATCCTTTCCAATTACCTCTTGTGCTTGGTAGCCTGTGATGCGCGTAAAGGCTTCGTTTACCCACTTGATGTGTCCTTTGGGGTCACTGATGATAACGGCATTGTTGGTGCTGCTGGCCACCAGTGCCAATTGTTTAAGTTGTGCCTCTTTATCTTTTTGTTCGGTTTGGTCCCAGTTGACACCAATGATGCGTTCCACATCACCCGCCTTATTTAAACTCATGCTGGCGTGGGCATTGATATGGCGGATGCCTTTTTGCGGGTGAATAATTCGAAAGTCGGAGGAAAAATCACATTTTTTCTCAATGGCCTCATTTAATTTATTGGTGGTGATTTTCAGGTCATCCGGGTGCACGCTTTCGGCCCAATCTGCCAGTGATTGTTTAAAGGTATCTTTATCATTGCCAAAGATACTGAACATTTCGTCGTTCCAGTGTAGTTTTTCCGTTTGAATATCATAATCCCAAACCCCCATGTTCACCGACTGAGTGGCAATTTTTAATCTGTGATTGCTGGCATTTATTTGTTGTCGATATTCTTCCAATTTGTTTTCGGCCTGTTTTCGTTTGCTGATGTCTCGCACAAACGCCATGTAACCAATCAGGTGATTATTTTTGTCACGAATGGCGCCGCCCACGGTTTCAGATAAAAATACTGTGCCGTCTTTTTTGCGGTAACATATTTCCAGTACCGGGTGATCGGCAGAGGACCTTGGGTTGTATTTTATGGCCCCTGCATCTTCATAGGCTTGTGTATTTTCATATAAAAAATGAGTGCTCTTGCCAATGGCTTCTTCGTCCAGGTAACCAAAGGTTTTACAAAAGGCCGGGTTCACAATTTTAATGATGCGCTCTGGGGTCGTGATGATCATGGCCTCGGGGGCATCGTTGATGATTTCTTCGAGCAGACTCTTTTGTTCGATGGAATCTGCTTGCGCCTGGTACAAGGGCGTGACATTCAATACGCTGGCAATAACATAATGGGTTTGATCCAGTTCGAATCCATACAAGGAGACCTGAGCTTTAAGGCTAGTGCCAAAACTGTCGATTAAATTCAATACCAGCATTTCTCTTTGGGCGCTGTTTGACGGTTGGCTTTTATCGGTGCCCAGATAGTTTTCATAGGCTTCATAAAAGTCACCGCTGAGTATCGTCGAGACTTTTTTCCCCAGAAGTTGAGGGCCGGTGTATTTTAACAAGGCCTTAATTTCATTGTTGACCAGTACAATTACCCCCTCACTATCAATTTCAATTAGGCCCACAGGCGCGTTGATTAATATGGATTCCATTCTTTTTTTGATGGCGCCATTTGCTAATTCAAAACCATTCCTCTCTATTAGGCGCAGTTTAAGTTGCTGAATGGCGCGGGCAATGTCCCCCAGTTCATCCTTGCTATCTTTGTGGGGGATGGCCACCGCTAATGTCCCAGCCGTTAACCCCAGCAGGGAAATTTTTAATTGATTAATTGTCTGAATAAATCCGCTCACCAGACGCCAGGCAAGCCAGCTGGCCACGATTAACACCAGGGCCAGTGCCATGGAGGTGTTGAGTAGCCAATCATCTTTTTGTGTTTTAAAGTCTTCAATGATTCTTTCGTCGTAAGCAATGACGGCCTGGGATATGTCCTCTAATAACTCCAATAAAATGTGTAATTTATTGACGATGGTTTCATCTATGTTCTTTTTTAGGGCCAATTTAGCCTGATGCACGTTCATGTGCAGCAGGGCTTGCTGGTGTAGTTGATTGGCAGTGTCTTGAGATATGCCGGGCACTTTTTTTAAAGCCCTTAGACGGCCTTCAAAGCGCTCAAGTAATTTTCGGGAAGGCAATGACTCCTGCTGATGCAGGTAATGAATGAGCTCCAGGTGACTGTCGCTAAGATTAAAACCCAGTTGGCTTAAGGCTGGAAACTGGTTGGGGTTATTGCGCCCCAATTGTAGTAATTGCTGCTGTAACAAGTGGCTAAGGGCATTGATTTCGGCAAAGGTGAGGGTCTTAACGTTAATGATCGGAGCGGCTTGTTGAACAAGAGCTGTAAATTGCTGTTCGATTTCTAGCGCCAAAATTTCAATGCGCCCAATGAGCTCAATAAAAATAAGGGCACGGTCGGACATGCCATAAGTACTTTCCTCATCACTGTGTATATTGTGAATCATAAAGTTAGCGATGCCTTGCACCTGGTTAAGGTAACTGGAAAAGCGCCTATTGAGGGTATCCACCGGGGTGGTGAGGGCTTGGCTTGTCAAATGCTGGGCATTTATTATGTGCCCCTCGATGCCCTGACTGGCCAGTACCAGAGACTCGATAAGCTGGGTATTTTGCTGCACGGACTTAGTCACGTTATGACCCAAGCGTTGATACACTAGGGCAGATAGCACGGCGCTGGCCAGCAATATGGCGAAGGCAAAATAGATTTTTTGCTTAATAGAAAGTGTTAACGCCATGTGAATATCCGACCCCGATGCTAACAGTGTAGACAAGGGCGGGTTCAGAGGAGGAGTTTTTGGCGTTAAATCGCGGGCCTAAGGGCTATTGTGGCTTGATTTGTCTTTGACCCAGGGTGGCGTTAAATTCCATGAATTGCCCTTGGCGAATCACGCCCAGTTTAATCTTGTCTCCGGGCATCAGGTCGGCAATCTGGCGCATGGTGGCGGTGCCTTTACCGGCCTCTTCACCGTTAAAGTGGGTGACGATATCACCGTTTTGCAGGCCGGCTAACTGGGCCGGACCGTTGAAGGCAACGCCCACCACCACCTGGCCGGTGAGTTGTTCGGGCAGGCCAAAGACCTGTTTTAACTGTTGAGTGAGTTCTTGCGTCTCCAGTCCCAGCCAGCCACGTACCACCTGACCATAGGTGAGTAAGTCATTTACCACCTTAAGGGCGTGGTTAAGCGGAATAGCAAAGCCAATACCCTGATTACCGCCCGACTTGGTATAAATAGCGGTATTGATGCCCACCAGCTCACCCATGGCATTCACCAGCGCGCCCCCTGAATTACCCGGGTTTACCGCCGCATCGGTTTGGATAAAGTCTTCATAGGTACTGATGCCCAGCTGATTACGGCCGGTGGCGCTCACTATGCCCATGGAGACACTTTGCCCCACCCCAAACGGATTGCCAATGGCCAGGGTCACGTCCCCCACATGCATTTGTGGATTTTGTGCAAAGCTAATCACGGGCACCTCTTGCAGCTCTATTTTTAACAGGGCAATGTCGGTTTCGCTGTCTTTACCCAGTACCAGAGCGTTAACGGTGCGGCCGTCCTGCAGGGCCACCAGAATTTCATCGGCGCCGTCAATCACATGGTTATTGGTGATAATGAGGCCAGTGGTGTCGATGATCACCCCGGACCCCAGGCTATTTTGCATGCGACTCTTGGGAATGGGGGCACGCTCAAAAAAACGCTTAAAAAAGGGCTGGTTCATCAACGGATGGCTGCGCTGGCGCACGGTTTTACTGGTGTAAATATTCACCACCGCCGGGGCCGCGCGGTTTACCGCAGGGGCATAAGAATGGGGCCCAGTGGCAATGGGGGCCGACGCGGGCTTGGGAGTAAAATGCAGCACTAGGCTGGCCAGCACTAGGCCCATTAAGATTGACCAGGATAAAAAACCGGGTTTTTGCATATTAAGAATTGCCTTTTATGCCAAATCTTCGAAAATAGCCCATAGTTTACTTAACTGGTGATGGGATATGAAGCTTAACCAGCTGGTTGCCTACCTAAATACGCAACTGCAAATTAACAAATTTAAAGATTATTGCCCCAATGGCCTGCAAGTGGAGGGCAAGAGCGAGGTGATGCGCATTGTCACCGGGGTCACCGCCTGTCAGCAACTCATCGATGTGGCCATCGAAAAACAGGCAGATGCTATTTTGGTGCACCATGGTTATTTTTGGAAAGGGGAAAACGAGGCCATTACCGGCATCAAGAAACAGCGCATTCAATCCCTGCTAAAACACGACATTAGCCTGCTGGCTTACCATCTACCGCTAGACAGTCATGCCCAGTGGGGTAACAACCTGCAGCTGGCTAAGGTGCTGGATTTTGAGGTCACGGGACCCATCGACCCCACTGATGATCGAGTGCCTGGTTTTATGGGGCGTTTGAAAACCCCCATGAGCGCTAGGCAGTTAAGTGATCATATAAGCCAAAAATTGAATCGCCCACCCCAGCACATAGGGGAAGAGGACGACCTTATTAACACCATCGCCTGGTGCACCGGAGGCGCGCAATCGTATATGCAGTACGCCATCGATGCTGGCATAGATGCTTACCTTACCGGTGAGATTAACGAACCCAGCGTGCACAACGCCCGGGAGTCAGGCACCCATTTTTATGCCGCCGGGCATCATGCCACCGAGCGTTATGGCGCCAAGGCTTTGGGTGAACACCTGGCAAAAGAATTTGGCCTACAAGTGGAGTTTGTCGACATAGACAACCCGGTGTAAGCCTGGTTGCTAGCCTGGTGTCTGAATGCTCTCTGCTTGTTTGGGAGCATTATTTCTGGACCAGGCGGCGGCCAATAACGAGCCGCTTAAATTATGCCAGATGCTAAACAAGGCACCGGGCAGGGCGCTGCCCGCCGCAAAATACTTAATGGCCAACGCCACGCCCAAACCGCTATTTTGCATGCCCACCTCGATGGCCACGGCCTTCACATCCCCATCTGCTAACGAACATAACCTGGCTACACCATAACCAATGAGCAAACCCAGGCCATTGTGCAACATGATGGCCAGTATCAGGCTGGTACCAATTTGAGAAAAACGAGCGGCATTTAAAGCCACCACAATGGCAATGATAAAGACGATCAGCACCGTGCTCACATGAGGCAGTAGCCATTGGATTTTTTGTATATGGCGGTCGAAGCAGTAACGCAAGCCGGTGCCGAGCAATACCGGAACCAACACGATTTTGCAGATGGTGAGCAGCATGGGCAACACTTCGATGATTACCAGGTGGCCGGCGTAAAACTGGATTAACCAAGGGGTTAACAATACGCCTAACAAGGTGGAAACCAGTGTCATACTGATGGACAGGGCCACGTTGCCGCCGGCCAAATAGGTGATCACGTTGGAGGCCGTGCCGCCGGCACAACAACCCACGATAATTAACCCCAAGGCTAATTGTTCATCCAGCCCCAGTACTAGCGCGATGATATAGGCAAGCATGGGCATGACGCTATATTGCAAGGCCAAACCAATCATGATGGGTTTGGGTTGCCTGAAGACGCGAATAAAGTCTTGCAGGGTTTGAGTTAGGCCCATGCTAAACATGATCATGGCCAGCATGGGGATGATCAGCGCCTTAAAAGACACCAGTTCCTGAGGGAAGAGCAGCGCGACGACGATGCCAATAATGGCCAGTAGGGGGAAATACATGGGGAGCCTCACTTTTTAGCGGGCACTATAGCATAAGGTTTTAGACGTTTTCCCCTGCCACATATTCCAGTATCCAGTGGGGCATCTGTTGGGCGGCACCAAAATGCTTAAGCAACTTAAAGTTCACTTGCCCATGTGCCGACTGGGCCTGGGTGAGGATTTCGGGTAAATCCTGTGCCACATGAAAACCCTGGGCTAAAAAATAAGGCATCAACACGATCTCTTGGCAGCCCAGCAATACCAGTTCTTCAATGGCGGCATCTACCTTGGGTTGGGCCAGCTCCAAAAAGCTGTGGCGTACGTGGTTGAAATCATGGCTTTGTTTGGCAATGTTTTTGGCCAGCTGGGCAATTTCTGTGGTGGAACTGGCCTTGCGGCTGCCGTGAACAATTAATAACAGGGCTTTCATGCAGGGGTTTTACTCATATGGGGGTGGGCTGAGCTAACAGCGCCTAATGTCCGTCATTTTACCTTTTTGCACCACCTTAGGCGAATTATCCCAGCTGTGACCAGATTCCCGCATATACAGGGGTGCAGGGCGTTCCGGTGAGCCGCTAATTCAGGTAAAGTGGTGGGCTTTATTTTTACACATTGGCACTACTAATTGTATGTTTTTTGAACAGGAACGCAGCCAGTTTTTTCGCCCCCTCACCAGCAAGTATCGCGAGCAAATGGTGGAGTGTCTGACGGAGCTGTATAAACAGCTTTTCTCCAGCTCCCATGCGGGCAGTAGCGAGTATGGCCAGGCCTTGAGCCGTGAGGCCGTCATTAACATTTTTGGTGAAGCCCTAGTGCGTGCGCCGGTGATTCAGGATGACGATGAGGACGACAGCCGCTTTAAAACTCATCGCGAGCTGGCGGGTTTTATCCTTAATAACATGCTGGAACACGGCTGGATGGAAAAGCAGGTAGATGAAGCCACCCTGCAATCCAGCTTTAACTTCACCCGCTGCGGGCGTCAGTTTGTGGAGCCTTTCATGGAAGGCCATGGGGCACAGCAAGTAGCTCGCCACCGTAATACCCGTAATGTACGTAACGCACTAGAGAGTTTTTTGGAGCACGGCGAAGTCTACGACTTGCTGGATGCTTTCGAATTTAGTGAACGCATCATCAGCGACTTTACCGATGTAATCAGCGAACTGGATGAACGCAAACGGGATTTAGTGCGAGAAATTGACGGCCAGATGCTGGCACAAAAGGCCAGTGAACAGTTTTTTGATTTCATGGAAAAACGTTTTCAGCCCGACCTGTCGGTACGCCTGTCGGCCGATAACGTGGAAAAATATCGCAGCCAAATTAACGACATCATCGAACAAATTCGCTTAAGCCCCAATGCATTTAAGGCCCGTGCCGAAAAACGCCTGCGTGAATTATTGCCTGACCAGGTACAAGGCAATGCCTCCTTGTTGTGGTCGGTACTGGATGACATTGAACACAGATTAAAGAGTGCCTGTGAGCATATCTTGCCACTGGTGCGTAAAGCCCTGCAAAACTTTACCAAGCGCGCCGACATTATTATTCGCCAAATGAGTTACCTGGCCAGCCAAAAAAATAACGATGTGGTGGCGGTATGTAAGCAGCTATCCAGTTTAAGCAAGGATGAACAAAACCAACAACTGGAGCGGGTCTCCATGTTGATGGCGGTGCCCAAGTTAGGGTTCATAGACCCAAGCGGGTCTCCATGTTGATGGCGGTGCCCAAGTTAGGGTTCATCGATCCAAGCCAGGTACGTTTACAGGCCCCACGCCAGCGCACCGTGATCGACAATGCGGTGGATGAAGGTCTGGAGAGTGTGGATCAGGACAGTCGCCGTGAATTGTACGTGCAGCAAGCATTGGATCAGGCCTTCTTTGTGAATAACAATCAGGTGCGCAGTTTCATGGTGGAGCAGTTTAAACAGCGCGATGAAATTCGCAGCAGCGAATTGCCCATCACCAGCGCCAACGATTTATTGGCCGTGGCTCACGTGGTGAGTGTGGGGGCCATAGACAACTTATCCAGTGATTATCACTTTGAATTGAACTGGGTGGAGCAGCTGGCGGATGAATACTTTGAACAAAAAGATGTATTCAGTATTCGGCTCATTCGTAATGCCAGCGCCGATGAGTCGACGTCAGCGCAACCTGCCGCCTAATAACAGAAACTGGAAATAACATGTTAAATAAAATAGAACAGCTTCTGGAAAAAGAAGGCATACAACTAAAAGAGTTCAGTGAGCTAACCATTCGCTTAATGGATTACGGGGTTATTTGCCGGGATGAATCCCAAGTAGAGCAAACCCTGTACGACCGATATTTACGCATTGAACAGCTAGTACAAGATTATGTGTCGATCATGGGCATTCGTATTCAACACGATCGCCGTTTTCAGTTTGTACGTTGTTTTCCACCGGGTGCACAAATTCCCGGCATGGAAGATGATGACCAGCCCTTTAACGGCGGCTTGCGGGTGCGCTTAACCCAAAACGAAGTGGCGGTGGTGTTGGTATTGCGCAGCCAATACGACAAGGCCCTGCGTGAAGGCCAGGTAGACGAACAAGGTTGTGTGCTGGTGTCGTTAGAGTCATTAAGCATTGCTCTTAAAAATTTATTGGGTCGCAGCCTGCCAGAGCAACTGACCGAGCGTAAAAATTTGTTCCGTCGCCTGCGTCAGTTACGCCTGATTCAATTGGCCAACGAAGATGTATTGGACAGCAGTGAGTTTTGGTTAAAAGTGCGCCCCATGATCATGAGTTACGTGAGTGATGAGGTGTTGAGCGGTTTGTTAGCTGAAAATGAAGATTCACCGGCAGACACCGAAACAGATAACCTAGAATTAAATACCGAGCAGGAGGGATAACCCAGTGTTTTTGAAAAAATTTGTTTATGTTAATTGGGGTAACATCCCCGCCACCGACTTTGAATTTGGCCCCATCAATTTGTTAAGTGGTGGTAACGGTTCCGGTAAAACCACCGCCGCCGATGCCATTCAAACCATCATGACCGCGGCCCACGATAATTTATTTAATTACAACCCGGGTCAGGATGAAGCCACCCAAAAAGGACGTGGCAAACAAGTACGTACCCTGGCCTCTTATGTACTGGGTTGTGACGATGGCTCTTACGCGCGCCCAGGTGGTGCCAACGGTTATTTAGCGGCAGTGTTTCACCCTACCAAAGGTGAGAGTGCGCAGCCTTTTACCGCCATCATTGGCGTGAGTGCCTATATCGATAAAGCCGGTAACAAGGCAGTGGCCAGACAAAATGATTTCTTGTTGATGATCGTAGCCGGTCACGAACTTACCCAGAGTGATTTTTTACTGGAGGAAGACGGCGGCAAACAGGCCTGCGACGTGGGCAAGATATTTAAGCGTTTGCAGAAGCGTTGTGGTGTGCGCGCCGTAGAAAAATACGATACCAAGAAACAATATTTACGTCGTTTGTACGGCGCCTTGCGCGGTCGTGATGATGCGGTGAGTGAACGGGAAGCTGTAAATGCCGCCCGTGCCTTTTCCCGTTTCATGGCGTACAAACCGGTTAAGAGCATTAACGGTTTTGTGGCCAATGAAATTCTCGAGAAAAAAGATTTGGGGGAGGCCATTCGCAGCATCAGTGACTTGATGAAAACCATTCACTCCATGGAATCCGATGCCAATCAGTTGATTGAAAATATCGAGATACTACTGGGCGGAAAATCCCACAGCCAAACCTATATTGACCAGTGGATCGATTACCAAACGGCGCATTATGTAGCCGCCAAGAGTCGCTTCATGGAAGACCAGGTGGCCTACCGTGATGCTAAACAACAACAGCAGACTTTGCGCAGTAATCTTACCAGCCACGATAGCGAACGAGAAACCTGCGAGGCTCGTCGCAAACAAGCCCGTGAACAGCTAGTGAGTTTAGAGGCGCGCCGCCAGGGCATTCCTGCCTTAAAAGACAAGGACCGCCTTGAG
>Ga0209395_1007496_pt1 | contig 11453 bp, 13 predicted proteins | sample GOMGulsemesocosm_3_FD_184635 | JGI IMG/M metagenome (GOLD analysis project Ga0209395, IMG submission 184635) | Methane-oxidizing microbial communities from mesocosms in the Gulf of Mexico - GOM9D Gulf of Mexico (SPAdes) (version 2) | ecosystem: Environmental > Aquatic > Marine > Cold seeps... | reverse complement strand
ATTGGGCCTGTAAAAAATCAGCCCTGTCCCCCTCTGGCAGCGCCATGGAGCGTGTAAATAAATCGTAAATCATAAGCGATTTTTAGCTTCCTTAACCTGTGTTAATGAGCGTTTGTTTAAAAAAAATTATGCTCTCAGGAATATTTTAATAATTCTATCTAAGCACTATATGACTGCATCTGTAACGGAATACTGCAAAGTTAACACACTTAATATCCAGTCATGATAATATGAAATTCTTACTTGATAAGCCGTTGTGCCATATAAACCACCTTTGAAAGAAGCCAGATCACCCCGCCAAACCTGCCAACTTGATAAACCAACAAGATAAGGCACATCATTTTTAAATATTACAGAAGCACCGCCACTATCTCCTGAACCATGCATACCTTCAAGTGCTAACGCATTGGCTGGCTCATCAAATTTAAAAGTTAACCAATGATCATTTGCGGTCTCCATAATGTTATAAAATTGATTCAATTGTCGGAGTGGCTTAGTGTCAGGGTTTTCACCTGTCTGCCCATTGCCTGTTGCTCCTCGGCCAAATACAGTAATTTTTTTTCCTTTCTCTTTATCATTAGCATAAATTTTAATTGGTTTTATATTGATAACTGGTGACGATAATTTAATTAATGCAATATCACTTCTTGCTTGCAAGAAATTCATTAATGGCTCAGCGTCACCGACAAATAAAGCTTTCTTAGGCTCAGTAAAGTTTGAATGCTTATGAACACTTTCAATTTCATAGTCCTTTGAGCCAATTGTTAACGATTTTCCGACGTAGTCGTAAAAGATGGTATGAGCTACGGTTACAACCCATTGTGGATGGATTAATACACCATGCCCCTCGTGAGGCATATCAATTAGATATTCAGGTGGTTTGTTTAAAGCATAACTCTCTGAAGGAATGTCATGGCGTTTGACAACGGCGTGACTCCCTATCGAAAAGAAAAATAAGAATAAGAATAAGATTGATAAAGATCTCATGTCATGTCCATTTATATTGGTGATAGCCACTATTGTAATTTGAAAGGTATTGTTTTATCGGATAACACAAAGGTAACCCATTTTCGCTTTACTAACTCCCTGTAAAATAATATGTAAACGATAAAAGTGCAAGTCATGTAACATAGATTCTATCACCCAAAGCATTGCTCATAATCTGTAACAGTTAATATGTCTCCACCTTAAATAAGCGTTATAACATAACAATTAAAACTTCCTTACATTTTAGTTATGTTATAACATAACCAAAAATAAACTCACGTAAGGAAAAATATGAAACCTAATATTCACCCACAATACCGAAAAGTGTTGTTTCACGATGTCTCCGCTGATTCATTCTTCTTAGTCGGTTCAACCATTAAAACGGCCCAAGATTATCAATGGACTGATGGTCAAACTTACCCTTATGTAACACTTGATGTCTCTAGCGACTCTCATCCCTTTTACACAGGACAACAAAAACAAGCGAGCTCTGAAGGTCGTGTTGCAGGATTCAGTCAACGTTTTGGCAAGATTTTTTCTAAAAAGAAGGTGTCATCATGAAAGTGCTCTCCTCGTTAAAATCAGCAAAAGCACGCCATCCTAAGTGTCAAATTGTACGTCGCCGAGGCAAGTTATTTGTCATCTGTAAGGAGAATCCACGACTTAAGGCTAGGCAGCGATAATCTCGCTGACAAGATAACAGGAAGTTAACCATGAAAAAATATCCACTATCACTATTGTTCGCTGGTGTAATTATGTGCTTTGGCTCCCCAGTGAGGGCAAGCGATCAAAGCTCGCAGGATTTCACGCAGCAATACTTTGTCAATTATTCCGCCCAAACGGCCTATGACATGAGCAAAGTGATTCCTGGTTTCCAAGCTGATTACGGACAATCTGTGCGAGGATTTTCTGGAGGTGGTGGCAATATTTTGATTGACGGTAAAAGGCCGTCAGTCAAGTCAGGTAACCTGAGTGATATTCTTAAAAATATTCCCGCGGCAGATGTATTAAAAATTCAATTATGGATTGGCAGTGCTGGCGTTGGCGATGCCGCTCAACAAAGCAGTGTAATCAATATTGTACGCTTAAAAAAAACCTCAAGTTTACGTCTTGAAACGACGGCTAACTATGTTGACCAAGGCGCAGTTCGACCTAAAGTACTTATCAATTACAGTAGTTTTTGGGACAACTGGACCTATCAAATTAACAGCCTGTATAACGCAAAAAAAACACCAACGATATCTACCGTTGATGAATTTTCACAAGCTGGCACAACCACAAATACTTATCATCAGACTCAAGTGGCGGCGCTCGATGAATATACGTTAACCACCAATGCAACCCATCATGGCCTCGATAACCAACTCGATTTGTATAACACGTTAAAATGGAGTCGCTATCACCCCATCACTAGCAGGCGATTGGGAGATAACAGTTCCCCCTTCTTTCATAACGACCGTGAAAGTAAATATGTCATGGCTGAGCTGGGCGCTGATTATAACTATTCAATGTCTAATGATTGGAAAGCTCGGTGGCAAGGCATATTTTTGATCAACCAATGGGATGTTAATCGTCAGACACTAGAGTTTTCGCAACAACTTCAAGATGAGTCACCTAAGACACAATATGATTATGTGTTTGATCGCCTCAAAACAGAGTCGATATTAAGAGGGACTTGGCAAAATTCAACACTATTTCTTAGCCCTGAATTTGGGTTAGAAGTTGCCCATAATCAAAGTGAATTTACCACTGATTATAGTAAGTTTGAGAATGAGGTAACAACACAAATACCTCTAACTGCAGCCAATGTTACTGTGGCAGAGTTACGCAGCGAGATGTTTGTGCGAGGATCTCATTCATTGTCGTCACATTTAACATTGAATTTTTCCTTAGCCGCTGAGTACTCTAAATTAACGGTGACCGGAGATGCACAAAATGAAGACAATTATGCTTTTTTTAAGCCTAGCCTGTCACTTGTCTACGCGCCTAATGATCGCTGGACCTGGGAAACACAGCTCACTAAAAGTGCAGGCCAATTAGACTTTAGGCTCTTTGCCGCTCAGTCCAACCAAATTGATAACCGCAATGTGGCGGGAAACCCTGCACTAAAACCAGATAGTAAAGTGAGATTAAATTCCAAATTCAATGTTGTCTTTACAAATAAGGCAGCACTGACAGTGGCGCTGTTTCATGACTGGCGATCTGATGTGCTAGAACAAATGATTCTACCATCTGGTCACTCAGGCACAGGCAATAGTGGCGATGCAAAAGTGATAGGTTTATCAACTCAATTGATGGTGCCGTTAGATGGTATTTTACCCAATGGGCAGCTTTCAATTAATGCCGAAACTTCCGATGGTGATTTTTTTGATGTGACCTCAGGGACATCACGTGAACTAACAGGCACAACTAAACCTGAAATTAGCCTAACCTTACGCCAAGATAACATTTTCAACGGCCTTTCATGGGGCACAACTTACACAGCCCAAAGCAAAACGTCGCATTTTTATGTCTCTGAGCTAAGCAAGCAGGTTTCTGATGATAGATGGCAGTTTTTTATCAATAAGGAAGTTATTGCTGGTTGGAACCTAAAATTAGAAATGAGCAAGTTAGGTAATCCATCGTCTCAAAAATCACGGTATTTTTACACTATTAATAGAGCACAAACTGTTAATGGCGTAACTCGTCAAAATATTAAGCAACCTTGGGAGATCGCATTATCATTGTCGGTTGTGTTGTAACCATCAACTAGAAAGAAATACAAAGCGCCATATGCTTAACTGTTTAATTATTGTGGCGCCTATGTATAACCCTTTAAAAGTCATTTAATCAATAACTCAGTCCTTTATTTGGTGTCACTAATTTGTTGCTCAATAAGTGCAAGGCGTAGTTGAATATCTTGCAAAGAAGAGCTTCTTTGCCTCATCACAACCACGAGACTAGATAAGCACGCAACAATAATTGAAATAGATAAAACAACAATATAGATATTTTTTTTGGCTTCATATAAATCAGTTTCTTTAGCCAAAGCCACTTCATATAAACTATAAACATGTTGATATTCTAAATAAAAGAGGTAGCCAATATAAGTCAAAGCTCCTATCGCAACAGCCCAAGTTGTTAAACTAACAAATAAAAATATCTTATATTTAAATTTATCTTGTTCTACTTTTTTCCATAATTGTGAGTTTTCATTGTCCATGTTTATCTCCTATTTATAAACTTCGAATTTTGTTGTGCGCTGTAAGTGTAGACGTGCATTAAATAACCTAGATTTGACCGTTCCTATCGAGCAACTTAAAATTTGTGCTATTTCAACACAGGTGAATTCTTGCCAATAAAACAATAGAAGCACTTCTTTGTGTTCAAAAGATAGTTTGCTCATTGCTAGGTGCAAGTGTTCAAAATCTTCTGGCACTTCTATCGTTATTTCATTATTGAGCCGATCTAAATACCCCTCATCATTATCCAAGTCACTAACATCGACTAAGGTTGCCTTTGTGTTTTTCTTTAAATGGTCTAATGCTGCTCTATGCGTAATTTGCATGAGCCATCGTGTAAAACCAAATGGACTAGATAACTTAGATATTTGTTGATAAACCTTAAGCCACACCAATTGCTGAGCATCTTGAGCATCAGCTTCATTTAATAGTGAACTAAGGTATTTAAACGTTAAGCCATTGAAAGAATGAAATAGCTCTCTAAAACCAGACTCACTTCCTGACTGTGTTCTTAGGATTAAAAGTTGTAGTTTTAACCTTTTTGCAGCTTTGGAGTCCATTTCGAGCCTATTTTTATGATTTATATTTAAAGGACTGAGTATTGGTTAGAACGGTTCAGATTAATTTGATTTTTCATTAATTTTCATTACGTATTTTGCTCTAAATAGATTCAAACCTATTTGAACTTGTTGAAATAGCAAGTATATTAGCAGCGATTAATAATAATAAAAATGTGATGGTATATTTATGGCAGAAGTAAAATGGTATCAAAAAGGTGAGATGCTCATAGGGCTATCTGCGCTTGTAGTGAGCTTAGTGGCTGTTGGTGTGGGCGTTTATTCTGCTGTAACTGATAGAATTTATGCTAAAGCATCGGTTTGGCCAAGACTTGTTGTTTCAACAAATGTTTCAACCTCTGATAATTCATTCTCTGAAATTGGCGTGAAAATTAGTAACAAAGGGACTGGTCCAGCCATTATAAAATCGTTAAGAGTGTGGTCAAAAGACACAGAAATCAAGCAATGGAATGATATTGTAGAACCCCATAGAAAATTATTAAAGAGTATTTCGTTAACTACATCAGAGCTTACTAATCAAGTTATCAGTGCTGATCAAACATTTGTACTATTTAATCTTGGTTCTGATTCATCCGATAGTATTAAGAAATATAAAGAAAAGATTTTCCCCACCAAATTAGAGGTGTGCTATTGCTCAATTTATGATGAGTGTTGGAAGGTCGACAGTGAAAATAAACCGACGCCTGTTCAGATGTGTAAAGAATTAACAACAACATTTTAAGTCATATAAAAAACAAATATCTCGTTGTCGATAGTTCAACGCCAACGAGTTGCCTTAAATTTTTATATATGCCTGCTAGTTTATTGAGATTTACTGCTAGATTTCTCACTTAAATATATAAACGAAGCACCATAAACAGTCCATGCCAACATACACACAAAAAAATCATTACTTAAATCACCACTCCATGAACCGAATAGATATCCACTCTGGTGGGCGAGCTCTTCACAACGTTGCAATAACTTTGCATCACAATCAATAGCTAGTTGCATATAGTCCTGTGCAATTTTAGCCTGCGAATAGACCTTTTGGCTGAAATGAAGAAGAAAGCCAAACGCAATAATGTTTAGAAGTTTTGTTGTATTACTCCATGTAATAGTTTGATTCAATTTGCTAGCTCCATTAGCGACGAAATGCGTTAATAACTTTATAACAAGTCACTTTGCTACATCAATGTTATACCTGATAGCTTCTCAAGTTTTAAAGCTGTACGGTGGGATAATTTAAATTCTGCTTTTTTATTATGTTTTTTTAATGTTAATAACACAGAGCCAAACCAGCCTGTTCGGATAGTTTCTACAGTGAGATCTTTTAAAGGTATTAACAAATCCGGGCTTCCAAAATTAAAAGGAAAAATAACACCAATAAATACGCCTTGCTCATTAAGGCCCACTTTTAAAGTTTGATTGAAGTAAGCTCCATTTAATTCTCCGGTGATAAAACTCAACGTTTTACCCTTATACTGCTCAGTTGACATATAGTACTTTTTTAGCTCATGCCAGCCAGACTCAAGTGAAAGGAAGTAGCTCACACCGACCCAAATACTGAAAAAAAGCAAAACTAAAATCATGAGATTCAACATTGATAAAGCCCCTTCAATATCAAATTACTAATGAATAACCGACTAACGTTCACCAAACACAACCCCATCAGTTCCCTCAACCCATATTGGATTCTCGGTCATCACTTTGTTGAACATCGCACTTTGCAGATATTTATTAAGCCAACGTTTTACATTTGGATAGTCAGCTTGCACATACCATTGACGTTCTATTTTCGCGAATTGACGAATAAAGGGCAGTAACGCTATATCAGCAAGACTTTCGTGCTCATCAAAAATATAAGCTTGCTTACCAAGACGTTGTTCTAAGTCTTGAATATACACTTCACAATCTTGACGGCGCTCTAGTAAGTTAGGTTCGTGATAACGTTTGGCGCATTTGTAACGTTCAATACAACCCTTAAATTCACTGTCATACACGTTAATAAAGGCTAACAGATCGTCTAGTTTATTTTTACCACATTGCTGCTCGTTCAAACTAGCTAATAGCAAATTATCAGGATCGCTTTGAGTTAGACTCCACACCATCACATCAATGCTCTCATCAATAACTGCTTCACTAGTAGTTTGGGTAGGCGGAACCACTAAAATGGGCACAGTTCCTTTAGGTGAAGCAATGAGCATCGCTGCTGGTTTGTTATTAAGTTTCACATCACGTAGTTCGACACCGCGCTGTGATTTAAAGATTGCAATGCGAGCACGCATCGCAAAAGGGCAATGTCTGAGGGAATATAAAATGGGTAGTGTCATTAATCTTGGCCGTGTGAGAATTATTTTGGATAAAATGGTGTTCAAAGTGCAACATTCTAACATCTGATCACTTTATCAGTATTAAGATTTGCAATATACAGGTAAACTCCCCTCCCCATAAATTGAGTAAAATATTAGCTAGAAGTGGTAAACATGAATTCTAAAATTGAGTTATTAGCGCCCGGCGGCGATGTAGATGCAATTAAAGCGGCGATTATCGCCGGTGCAGATGCTGTCTATTGTGGGTTAGATACCTTTAATGCACGTAATCGTGCGTCAAACATTTCATTCGATGCATTAGTAGGCGTTATTCGCTTAGCGCATCAGTATGAGTGTGAGATATTTTTAACGCTTAATATCGTTATTTTAGAACGTGAATTTAAAACCATGGCCAAGTTATTGAGCAAGCTTGTTAATACCACGCTAGATGGCGTGATTGTGCAAGATATTGGCATGTTCTATCTTATTAAAAAGCATTTCCCGACCCTTGATATCCATGCTTCAACACAAATGACGACCCATAACATTGGTCAGGTGCCGTTTCTTAAACGATTAGGTGCATCACGGGTTAATTTATCTCGTGAATTAAACCTGCGTGAAATAACCACCATGGTGGAAGTGGGTAATGAGCACGACATTTTAACGGAAGTGTTTGTGCATGGTTCATTATGTATCGCGTTCTCTGGCTTGTGTTATTCAACCTCAGCAAGTGTGGGTAATTCTGGTAATCGTGGCCGTTGTAGTCAAGCGTGCCGTGAAGAATATAAACCAACCGAGTCGGGCAACAAATTTCCATTAAACATTAAAGACAATTCAGCCTTTAATGATATGCCAGCACTGATTGATGCCGGTGTTCATTCATTTAAAGTTGAAGGGCGCATTAAAGGCGCTAGTTATGTACACACCGTGATTGATAGTTTCCGTAAGCAAATTGACGGCTACATAGAAACAGGTGAGTTAACGCAAGATGGCGAGCGTTTATATAAAGTCTTTAATCGCGATTTAACAAACGCCTTTTTACGCGGCGATTTAAATCAATCAATGTTTATTGAAAACCCACGTGATAATTCAACTAATTACGCAGTTGAAGCAAGCAATGCGATATCAGTGGTGCAAATTCACGATGTAAAAGCCGAGTTAAAACAAGAAAAAGATGACATTCACAACGATGTGTTCGAGAAAATCAAACACGTTAGCATTGAGAAAATGGCACTGAGTTTAAGCTTTAGTGGTGAGGTCGATACGCCATTAACCGTAACGGCAACCATTGAAGAAGCGGCGTTATTGGCTGGTTCACCACCAACAGTGCGCACCATCACACTAGAGTCTAATCAAACACTGCTCAGCACAAAAGAGTCTAACCTTGACTTAGTCGCTCTTGATAAGCGTTTCAAAAGCTTTAACAATCCTGATTACACGTTAAAATCAGTAAACATGGATGCTATTGCGCCTAACGTTAGTTTGGCTTTCAAATCGCTAACGGCTCTTAAGAATGAGTTAGCCCGTTTACTCAATAACGGCATTGATGTATTACCAGAAGTTATCTTGCCTAAGCTTGATAAGCATCCTAAAGCTGATGTTGATGCACCAGCTAAATTGTCATTATTAATTTGTGATGAAAGCGATTTACACCTAGGTGACATTACCGACGCAGACATCTACTTTAAACTGCCCGATGCTTACAAGCGCGGTTGTACTAAATATGTAGATTTCTTATTAGATAACCCACGTTTAATTCCGTGGTTCCCGCCTGTGCTTATTGGTAAGGATTATGATGTTGCTTTAAACATCTTAGAGAAAGTCAAACCTGCACTTATTGTGACGAACAACACCGGGATCGCTAATCGTGCTTTTGAACTGGGCATTGAATGGATTGCTGGGCCGTTTTTAAACACGACCAATTCATATGCGTTACTTGCTATGCAAGATTCATTTAACTGTGCCGGTGCGTTTATTTCTAACGAAATTAACAGACAGCAAATTCAAACCTTGTCTCGCCCTAAAAACTTTAAAATGATGTATAGCATTTATCATCCTATTTTATTAATGACAAGCCGTCAGTGTTTCTTCCAACAAAGTGTTGGCTGTGAGAAACCGCGTATCGACAATGGCTGTATGCTTTCGTGTGATAAGTCCACCACCATTACTAATCTGAAAGGTGATGATTTTGCCATTGACAAGCAATTGGCTGGTTATCCAAGTATTTACAATCAAGATCAGTTTATGAATATGGAAATTATTGATGATTTGAGCCATATGTTTGACAGCTTTATGATTGATTTAACCAACATTGGCGCTGGCGATAAAGAGTCTCCTGAAAAGGCCGTGTTAATTGCCCAATTTGAGCAATTGTTAGCCGGACAATCAAAGGTGACAACATCATTGCATTCAATGGTGCCAGCATCAACGAATGAGCAATACCATAACGGTTTATAAGTTACGCTTTGTAGCTATAGTTATTGATGCCTCAATACGGCATCAATAACTGTTAATTTGTCTTATCATTACCCTTCTTAACATTACAGTTATTTTAGATATGGCCTTGCATACTTTATGCTTACATATTAATTTATAATCAATTTAACACGCCACTCATCATTGGGCTGAATAACATCACCATGAAAAAATCATTTAAAATAGAATCTCTTGTGCCTTTATCGGCGTTTTTAATCAGTTTATGCGCCATTGCAATTTCAGTGCTTGAAGTTCGAGTGATGAATGAGCAAAAAGAAGCTTCTGTGTGGCCGCGCATTTTCACAGCAAAGCACATCGAACCAGATCTTTTTAAAGTGATGGTTAAAAATTCAGGCGTTGGTCCTGCTCAAATAAGATATTTAGAGGTGCGAATCAACGGCGAAATAATGAAAAGCTGGTCTGATGTTTATGAATATGAAGAGCCTGCTGAAAATACTTGTGAAAAGTCTGGTGAAAAGCCTGATGAAAAGTTTTGTGAAAAGTCCGTTGAAAAGTCCGTTGAAAAGTCCGGTGAAAAGTCTGGTGAAAAGTCTGGTGAAAAGTCTGGTGAAAAGTCTGGTGAAAAGTCTGGTGAAAAGTCTGGTGAAAAAGGAGGGTTAGAGCAAAGCATTCTAACAAACAATGTTATTTTACCCGGGGAATTGGTTTATCCTTTTGTGGTAAAAGGCAAAGTTGCAGAGGAATTTAGTAATCGTAAAAAATATATTAAACTTAAATTGTGCTATTGCTCAATTTATGAAAAATGTTGGGTCATTGATGAATCACTGAAACGAACCGCTGGTCTTGCTGTACCTTACCCAGTAGAGGCCTGTGAAACAAATTCCACACTCCAATTTTTAAACTAATAATTAATTACTTTAAAGGCTAGCGCCTCTTTTTTAAATAAGGAATACCATGCTTAAACTAAAAGTAATAATTCTAATGATGACTGCAATGTTCTCAGGAACAATTTTCGCTGGTGACCGCGATGATGTTCTCAAGGTAGTAGATATGTTTTATAAGGGCGATCACGAGGGCAGCGCTCATTTTCGTAAGCTGTCTTTGCATCCTAATGGCGCTTATCGCTACATCAATTCAAAGGGTGAATATAAAGAATATACTTTCACCTTTAAAGACGGCAATGCTGATAAGTCTTATCAAGAAGAATTATTGAGCATCGATATTTATGAAAAAGTCGCATTGGTAAAACTAAGACTCGCCTTTCATAAAAAGAAAGAAGTTGAATACAAGTTAATGACATTGCATAAAACGTCAAAAGGTTGGTTAATCACAGGAATATCTTGGGGCATGGGTATTACAATCAACTAATATCAATGGACCTATAAATAATCTATAACCTTGTTATTACCAACAATAACAAGGTTTCTTTATCTTTAAACCCAACATCAATCGCCACAGTCAGCCTTATTTTTACAGTTTTGCTGGCGAGTTAATAAAACACAACTGATAGAAATAATTGCAAAACCTATGCTAGTAAACACGGGGGCAAGATTACTACTTTCGTTAATATACTCAATGCCTGCTAAGACTAAAAAGACAATACCAGATAAAAAGTACAGGTAGATATATTTAGGGATTTTCATCAGCAAGGTTCCAATTTGTTTAGTGAATAGTTCATTTATAGCGCGATTTGTTCATGATGTCTCTTAAATATTACCCAGCATCGTAAACTATAATGATTCAAACCATTGATATGCTGCTTTATTCTTAGCCTTGTTTGCTAAATATAAACCTAACGCCTTGAGCTGTTGATTGTTTTCGTGACGCTTTATAAAACGTTTTATGGTCGTTAATGCCAGGTTTGTTTTATTGTCACCATCAAGTGCCAATGCATATGCGTAAATATATTGACTATTGCTAGGCATTAACACAGTGGCTGA
>Ga0209395_1007495_pt1 | contig 11454 bp, 10 predicted proteins | sample GOMGulsemesocosm_3_FD_184635 | JGI IMG/M metagenome (GOLD analysis project Ga0209395, IMG submission 184635) | Methane-oxidizing microbial communities from mesocosms in the Gulf of Mexico - GOM9D Gulf of Mexico (SPAdes) (version 2) | ecosystem: Environmental > Aquatic > Marine > Cold seeps... | reverse complement strand
TCCATTCCATTAAAGAAAGGCACATCTAAACCACCCAAAGCATGCCATTTTTGTTCGTTTACTACAAATACATAAGGTCCAACATCTGTTCCGGCAAAAACAAATTGACCATTTGGAGTAGCAACCATGTCACCGGTTTGTGCAAATTCTCCAGCAGGAAAGTCGCCTGTTACATCTGTCCAAGTTATCCCTCCATCTAGAGAGAGTATAGAACCGACTTCATTTAATGAAGGTCCACAAAATAATATCCAATTATCATTTGTAGGCAATACTACGCCAGAACCAATAGATTTATTATTCGTGTTTGGAGTTGAAAAGGGAGTGGTGATAGGAGATTCAAAAGTTAATCCACGGTCTTCTGAAGCATAAATTTTTCCACCTTGTAACATAAATAATAATTCTGGATTATCCCATCCTTGTGCTAAGCCTGCAATTAAGTGATTATCCAAATTTGTGGTAGTACCTGTCATTGTTCCGTTATCGTTTTGAGCCTTGAATAAGTCCTTCCCCATTAGCCACATACGTTTACTTGGTTCATGATGATCAATGAGAGTTTGAACCCATCCTACATTTGTGTTTTGAGTAAAAGTGACACTGTTTTGTGAGTTAATGTTATTGCTAATTGCTGCCATTGTTTTTGGTGTGGAACCATTGTAGATAGTAGTAGGCGCCCATACTTCTGTTCCTTGCCTTGACCATTTCCAAGCATTTACACCATCATAACTATCAATTGGAGGTCCATCTCCACCAATACTTTGGTAAAAGTCTAGTAAGTCATTATTAGTAGTTCCTAATAGGCTTCCTGAACCTTGATCTTGTGTACTGTAGTATATTTGGTTAGGATCTTGAATTCCTGTAAACATATTGTGTCTATAAATTAATGGACAAACAGTGTTTAGAGTGGTGATGTTAATGTAATGGGCATTAGCATAATTTGAATTATTGTAATTACCATTAATAGGCAAATCAAACCATTCCTTATAAGACATAAATAATCCACCATCTGTACAACGTAAACTATACAATTCGTTGGATGCATTGTAGAAAAAATAATTGGTTTGAAAATCTGGATGATAATTGAATCGAATTCTATTGTAATAGTCTGTAGCTGATAAATTGGTACCATTTTGATACCACCCCCAACCTGCATCATCAGTCTCTACAGTATTTAGTCCATCTAATGAAAATACCGGGATAGCATAGCCACCAATCACAATGTCAGAATTTGTAGGACAAACTGAAAGGTACATACCGGCTGACATGTCTCCGGAAGTATCACCATACCAATTACCAGAGGGATATTTTTGATCCCATGTAACACCATTATCACTACTTACCCAATATCTACTCCATTCGGTGACATATAGTTTATTATCATCTCCTGAAATACTTAATGCACTATTTCCGTGTGCACTATAATAGGCTCCATTATAGTCAAAAGATGTTCCAGCTGAATTTAAAGTGTAAAAATCTCCATTTCTCGCCAGATATACTTTGTTTGAACCTGGTTGAATAGTATGTCTAGGAGAGTATATGGCCATATCATCATAGGAACCAAAACTTTGTAATGACATAAATGTTTCGCCCGAATTAGTAGATACAAATACTTCCTGACCATCCGTTACATAAACTGTATTGTTATCTTGTCTATTTACTGTTGAACTCATTATTGAAGCCGGTAAACCTGTTGATTCAATCCAAGTCATTCCTTCATCATCTGAATAATAAATAGGACCATTTTCAATATGTGCAATAAGTCTAACTTGACTATTTACTCGAATAACCATTAAGTTTTTATACTGATTGGGCCAATGTCCAGTTAATCTTTCAAAGTTATCACCTGTAGCTCCAGTTGTTGAATTGTATACTGTTCCTCTAAAAATATATGATTTTGCAGCATATTCAGTAGAATAATGATTGTGTGTTACGGCATAAATCGTATCTGTGCCATCTAGTGCATCAGCAATTTTAAATGCACCAGGCATATTGTGAGGTCCTCTACTTTTCCAATCACCAGTTAAGTTACCATCTGCATATTGACCCTTGGAATTCGTAATCGCCAATTTAGTTTTAAGCATGTTTTGATGATAAGCAGCTTGTTCTGATGACCAAGGCTCATTTTTACCTTCTATCTCCTCTTCATTTTCATGCTCTATTTCTGGAATTGGTAGGGTACTTTCTGTAATTTTATTATTTATAGGTGAGTTGTTACATGCTGTTACAACTAAAAACACACTGATTAGATATATAATTTTCATTAAGTTAGAATTTTGTACAATACAAATATAGGATATTAATTATACTATTCAAATTAGGGCATTTATGTTAAAAGTTGCGGATAAAACATATAAAATTATATATTTGTTAAAATTCTAAATTTAATATGGAAAGTAATATACCAAATGATGATTTAACTCCAGATTATACTAAATTAGTTGAAGTTGATCCAACCAAAATAAATATTGAAAAGAATCCAAAAACATTAGTTCATAATTTTGTAGAGTTTTTAAAGCATACCCTATCAATTCGTGATGGCGTTGTCAAGTTTAAAGAGGTATTAAAAGAGATTGAAGAATCTATTGTATTCAAAGGGTATAACGTATGGATTTTGGTATGCTCAATTATTATTGCATCTGTTGGTTTAAACGTTAATTCTACTGCGGTAATTATTGGAGCCATGCTAATATCACCCTTAATGGGGCCAATTAGAGGGATAGGCTTTGGTGTTGGTACAAATGATTTAGGATTAATAAAATTGTCGCTAAAAAACATGGGGATAACTGTTGCTGTAAGTTTATTTACTTCATACATTTATTTTTTAATTACACCAATTGACCAATTAACTAATCAATTATTTTTAAGGACTGAACCCAATTTTTTAGATGTGATTATTGCGTTTACAGGTGGTTTAGCAGGTGTTATTGCGGCTGTTAAGGGGAAAAATGACACTGTTATTCCTGGTGTAGCTATTGCAACGGCATTAATGCCTCCATTATGTACTGCTGGGTATGGTTTGGCAAATGGTGAATGGAATTACTTTTTTGGGGCATCCTATTTATTTTTAATTAATTCTGTTTTAATTACGTTATCGACTATTGTGGTCGTTAGGTATATGAATTTTCCAAAACATAAGTATTTAGATTCTAAGATCGAAAGAAATGTAAAATCGTCAATAATTATCTTTATGATTGTTATTTTGGCCCCCTCTACGTATTTGTTTTATACAATGATTCAAAAAACAGTGTTTCAAAATAAAGCGCAAGTATTTATTGAAAAAGTAATTGAAAATGGTACAAAAGGAACTATTGATTACGATACAGGATTTTCAGCTGATTCGTCATTTATTAATATTAAAATTTCGGGTGGATATGCAGGTGCTGATATGATAGATTCTTGGAAAAGATCGTTAACAGATTATGATTTAAGTGGCGTCTATTTAAAAGTGTATCAAGGTGCTGATATTAGTGTGCTGGAAAGTAAGCTAAGTGATTTAGAACAGAATGGTGCATTTAACAAAGAGGTAATATCTATCATGAATCAAAAAGATAGGAGAATTAATGTATTAACGACCAAATTTGAAACACTTAAAAAACAATCTACTAAAGATCCTTTAGATATTGATTACATATTAAACACCTTCAAAATTGACTATCCAGAATTGACTTCTGTTCAGATTGGAAGAAACTTTTCTATTCCTTTAAATGACAGAGTTGATACTACATACATGGTGTTTATTCAATTTAATGATACTATTCCAACTTCTGATAGGGCAGTAGTTAAAAATAAATTATCCACTAAAATTCAATACGTTTTAAAGGAAAAAACAAATACAAAACAAGACTCTATTCCTGTGTATATACTTAAGTAGGTCATGAAAAAAATAGTATGGATCCTTCTTTTTTTTGTTTCTTATAATGGGATTTCTCAATCGATAAGTCATAATGCTCAAATTACAACAGGGTATAATAGAATCGGTTTTTATAATGAATTAAGTTATAAATTGGGAATAAAAAATAATTTTTTAAAATTTGGGGCTAGACATTATACATTTGATAATTTTTTTGAAAAAAACACAATAGGTTTTTCGTTTGACTATTCTAAAAAGATAGATTCAAAAAATGAAAAGTTTTATTTTTATCCAGGAGTAAGTTTCTCTGTGTTTTCAGAAAATAAAACAAACGCTAATGTTGTCTTAAAGGATTATAAGGTAATTAGTGGGATTGGATTTAATAGCTTTAAAAAAATATCTATTTATTATCAATTAGGGTTTGGTGTACTAGCTGCAACTTCTAAACTTAAAAGTGTGGATGAAGTGGTGAAAATAAATTATTTTAATTATGAAATGGTTTTCGGTCTTAGCTATCGTTTTGGTAGCACTACAAAGTAGTTGTACTAAAAATAATGAAGTTTTGCCTAATGTTACAGTTTTAGGTCATGCTGGTATTTCTTTGCATAGAGATAGGGCTGTTTTTCCAGCAAATTCTTTTGAGTCTATACAATACGCCATTGACATATTGGATGCTGAAGGGGTGGAGGTAGATGTTCAAATGACAAAAGATTCAGTTTTGGTGTTATACCATGATAAATTCTTAGAGTTTTCTACTAACCTTAATGGGTGTGTTAGTCAGTTTTCATTTAACGAAATAAAGAATGCTAAATTAGATAATACGGAACATACGATTGTTTCCTTAGAGCGGGTGTTAGAATATATAGATAGCAGAAATAAAATAATTTTTTTAGATGTAAAAGGATATGATTATTGCAATGAAAACAGTATTTCAATGTCAGCATTCAATCATGGATTTTTAAGTAGTATTGATGACGTATCAGAAGCGTTTGTTGCAGCTATTGTAATTAGTAATGCATCCTCTTCATTTTTGAATCAGGTCAACCATACAAATAAGTGTATTGAGGTTTCTAACGTTCAAAATGGAATTGATAAGCTGAATACATTTGGCTTTCAATCAGCTCTGATTAATTTAGCGAATGTTTCAGCGGGTGATGAGCATCTATTAGAAAATGTTAATTGGGGGATTTTAGGTGTAAAAGACGAATGGTCAATTGATGCTGGAGTTAAATTATTGCCTAAATTTGTAATCACTGACAATATAGCTTATACAAAGAAAGTAACAGATTAGTTTAGATGTGAACCTAAAACTAAAGTCAATTAAGAAAAATTATAAGATGGCAAAAAAAAGTAAAAAAAGAATTGATGTAGTGTATTCTACAAATCCGGATTTTTCATTTGATGACGACACTGAGTTTGATGATGAAACAATTCCTAATAATCAGCAAAAACTAAAAGTGTTAATTGACCGAAAACAAAGAAAAGGTAAAGAAGTTACTTTAGTTACTGGCTTTGTAGGAACGGATGAGGACCTAAAGGCACTTGGTAAATTATTAAAATCTAAATGTGGAGGTGGTGGAGCTGTTAAAGATGGTGAAATTATGGTACAAGGTAATCATTTTCAAAAAGTTTATGATTTATTAATTGCTGAAGATTATAAAGTGAAAAAAGTTGGTGGTGGATAAACGTAAAAACAATTTAACCTCTTTTTCTGATGTAATGGAATGTCTTTATGAATTACAGGATTCAGATAAAGTAATCTTTAAACAGAAAAAATTTGGAATAGTTTCGAATAATTCTTTGGGTATTTATCATAAAGATTTAAAGGTTATAGCAAAAGATATAGGAAAGAATAATGAGCTTGCACTTGAGCTTTTTGATAGTGGTGTTTATGAAGCTAGACTATTATGTAGTAAAATGTTTAACCCCAAAGATGTAACAGAAGAGTTGATGGAAAAGTGGGTAAAAACATTTGAAAATTGGGAAGTTTGTGATAGCTTTTGTATGGGCTTATTTTCTAAAAGTGAATTTGCACTATCTAAAATTATTGAATGGTCAAAAAGAGAGCCTGAATTTGAAAAAAGAGCTGCATTTGCCACATTATCATCTTATTGTATGGCTGATAAAAAGTCTGATAACAAACTATTTGAACAGTTTTTTGAAATCATTAAACGTGAGGCAAATGATGAAAGACTTTATGTGAAAAAAGCAGTAAATTGGTCACTGCGTACCATTGGTAAAAGAAATATTGACTTAAACAAAAAAGCGATTGAAGTTGCTTATGAAATCTTAAGTTTTGGTAGCAAACCTGCAACTTGGATTGCTAAAGATGCAATTAGACAGTTACAAGCTGAAAGTGTAAACATCTTAGATTATCCGCGTCATATTTATAGAAAATAAGGTGTCATTAGATTAATATACATGTTTAATTATTATGTTATCCCTTATTTCAAGAGTTATAAACGTTTTGTTTTTATTAAAATGATTTTAAGAGGTACAAGTAGAGTGATAAATTATTTAAATTTGTGAACATATATAGAATAAAGTTTAAATGACAGAGAAATTCATTGATATAGATAAAATATTGGAAGACAAAAATCCTAAACTAAAAAAATGGATGCCCGGTTTTATTATTCGTTTTTTTAAGCGTATTTTACATCAAAATGAGATTAATCAGATCTTAATTGATAATAAAAATAATAATGACTATGATTTTTGTGTGTCAATTTTATCTGAATTCAATATTAAAGTAAATTTGATAGGTCGTGAAAATATTCCTAAAAATGGAGGTGTTATTTTCGCAAGTAATCACCCATTAGGTGGGATGGATGCTCTAGCTATTATTAAGGAAATAACGCCTTTTAGAAAAGATTTAAAATTTGTTGTTAATGATATTTTATTGAATTTAAAAAATCTAAAAGGCTTATTTGTAGGGGTGAATAAACATGGAACAAACTCAAAACAGTCTATCTTAGACTTAAATAAAGTGTTTGATTCTGAGCAGGCTGTATTTGTATTTCCTTCTGGTTTAGTTAGTAGAAAGTCTAAAGGAACTGTGAAAGATTTAACTTGGAAGAAAACAGTAATTACCAGATCAAAAAAGTTTAAAAAAGATATTATTCCATTACATATTGATGGAGAGTTGTCTAACTTTTTTTATCGACTATCAGCTATTAGAACCAAATTAGGAATAAAAGCTAATATTGAAATGTTATATTTAATAGATGAAACATTAAAACAAAAAAATAAAACGTACACAATTACCATTGGTGAATCAATACCTTATACCACCTTTGATAAAAATAAAACTGATCTTGAATGGGCTCAATTCGTAAAAGAAAAAACCTATTCTTTAAAAAAATAATAATGTCAAATTTAGATTATATATTACCAGCAGTGCCTGTTGAATTACTTGAAAAAGAATTGAATAAAACTACTTTTGTAAGGCACACAAATAAATTGAATAATGAAGTATATATCGTAAATCATCATAATTCTCCGAACGTAATGCAAGAAATTGGGCGTTTAAGAGAATTGACCTTTGCAATGTCTGGTGGTGGTACAGGAAACGAGGTTGATATTGATGGATTAGATACTTGCGAAAACTGCTATCAGCAATTAATAGTTTGGGAACCAGAGGCAAAAGAAATAGTTGGAGGGTATCGTTTTATTGATTGCTCAACAGCGATTAAAGGAGATGAGATTAACTTGTCTACCAAACATTATTTTAATTTCACAAACAAATTTATTACTGATTTCTTGCCTAAAACAATAGAATTAGGACGATCTTGGATTCAGCCAAAGTATCAACCCCAAAATTCAAGGAAAGGATTATTTTCATTGGACAACTTATGGGACGGACTTGGTGCAGTTGTTGTTTCTAATCCTCAGATTGAATACTTTTTTGGTAAAGTGACTATGTATTCTGATTATAATTTGACAGCGAAAAAAGGTGTTTTAGCTTTTATGGATACATTGTTTCCGGATGTTGATAAAATGGTAACTCCAATACATCCCATTCACACGGATATAAATGAAAGTGAAATTTTAAATTTAATTGAAGTTCCAAAAGGAAATTCGGCTGAAGAAAAATTAGCTGAGTATAAAGTAGCGCATAGAGTGCTTCAAAAATATGTAAGAGACTTAGACACTAAGATCCCTCCTTTAATCAATAATTATATGCAATTGTCACCAACAATGAAAAGTTTTGGAACAGCAAAAAATCCAGATTTTGGTGGGGTTGAAGAAACAGGTATATTGATTAAGATTAGCGATATTTATACAGATAAAAAAGCGAAATATTTGGATTATTAATACAAGTGTAAGGCGCTACATCTTATTTTTAAGTGTATCTCTTATTTAGTCTATAACAATTATTACTTAACTATTTTACTTATTTTTGTACAAAATATTCATTGATTATGTTAAAAAAATATTCTATTCTAATTACTTTAATTGGACTAATTACATTTACGTCTTGTGAAAAAGATTTTAGTTTAAATGGGGCTTATAAAAGAACACCAATTATTTTTGGCTTAATAGATCAATCGGATTCTATTCATATGATTAGAATTACAAGAACTTATTTAGGGGATGGTAATAATAATGAATATGCTAAAATTGCGGATTCAAGTTATTTTGATCAAGTTGATGCAAAAGTTTATGAAGTAGACGGTCTAGATACGATTAGAGAGTGGCAATTACATGATACGTTAATTAAGAATAAAGAAGCAGGTCTGTTTTATGGACCTGAGCAAAAAATGTATACTTTTTTTGCAAATGATTTGAATGAAGAATTTGAATATAAATTTGAAGGGATTTTTGATGAAGGAAAATATGATGCTAACGCTGGAACAGAGTTAATAAGTGGATTTGAATTCAATGGGAATTGGCTTTTATCAGCAACTAGCAACCCTGACTTGAGGTTTTCAGGAAATTTAAACTCTTACCTTACTGTTTCACCCAATGCTTTAACTCCAGTAAATGTAGCTATAAAATCTACAAAGTTAATAATCAATTATATTGAAACGTATGTTGATAATAGTTCTCAAAATAAATCTATTATATGGACAAAACCAGATGATTTTAAGAATATTAACCTACCTTCTTTTGCAGGTCAAGAATTTTATAATTTAATTGCAAAGAATGTAAGTATTGATGAGAATGTGATTAAAAGAGAAATGATTAATGCAACACTTAGAGTTGTTATGGTAGATGAAACTGTATCTAAATATATGGATGCATCAAAGCCTGCAACTTCTATTTCTCAATCTAAACCTCAATTTACTAATATTAACCGTAAACGTAGTGAAGATGGAGCTTTAGGAGTGTTTGCTGCTAGACACATTCAAACAAAAACACTACCATTTAGTGCAATTACCATTGAAACTTTATGTATAGGTGACATTACTGGTAACTTAGGTTTTTGTTCTTCATTGCCTGCACATGCTAGTAAAAATTTTTACTGTCCTTAATTTAAGATGCAAAAATTTGTTTCACTGCTGAGAGGAATAAATGTTGGAGGTCATAGAAAAATAAGGATGGCTGATTTAAAAACTATGTTTACCAACATAGGTCTTCATAATCCAGTAACTTATATTCAAAGTGGTAATGTTATCTTTGATAGTGAGGTAAATGATGTTGAAATAATTGAATTACTTATATCTAAAGCCATATTGGATACATTTGGATATCAGGTACCTGTTTTAGTTAAAACAAGTTCTAATTTTGATTCCATCATTAACAATAATCCCTTTTATTCGGATTCAGTTGATACTAAAAAATTGCATTTTACTTTTTTAAGTCGAGTTCCAGATGTTTTAGATGTAAAAAAAGTAGAATTGACAGATTTTGGAGAAGATAAGTTTAAAATATTAGGGGATACAGTTTATTTATACATTGAAAGTCCTTATCACAAAACGAAATTATCAAATCTATTTTTTGAAAAACAATTAAAAGTGTCAACGACCACTCGAAATTTGAATACATCCAATAAGTTAGTAGCATTACTAAAAAAATAAAGTTAATTATAGCTTTAATTTAATAATCTCATTACACCATCAGAGTTTTTACTACTACTATATTAATTCATTTATATGGTGATGATATGTATTTCCCTTGAATGTATTCAATTAAATGTCTTGTTAAGTCAAATAATTGGGCCGATTGAATTTATGTTCAAGTATCGCTTCATATTTGTATGAATTTTGAAAAATTACAGAAAATAATTTTGACTCATAAATCCTGACAAAAGAAAATAGATATTTTTACCATTAATACTTGTGTCAGTAGTTGCATGACTTGGTGTTTTAAATGGTATAGTGTCCAATTCAGTTGATGTTCACGTAGTTTGTATAATAATAATAAAATAACAGCTCAAAATCAATAAGTTTAAAACCTGTTACTTGATACTTTCAACTCTTACATCAAAAATTATATCAGTATTTGAAGGTACTAAGTCTAATAATCCTTTTTTACCATATGCCATTTTAGCTGGAATTTCTATAAAAGCCTTTTCATTAGCTCCAACTTGTGCAAGTCCTATGTGTAGTCCTTCAACTACATTATCATTTTCAAATTTAATCTGAAATGGTTCACCTTTTTCATAAGAGTTAGTATACATTCTTGCCGTTTTTCCTGTTCTGTATGCAAAGTAGTGAAATGTAATTAATTGATCTTTTTTTGGGTAAATTTGTTCAGTTACGGATTCATATTTATAAATTTTGATACCGTTTATTAATTCAATAGGTTCAATTATAGCAACAATTTCTATGTCCACAATAATATCTGCATTTTGAGGGACACGTCCTAAAATTCCAGCTTCACCATATGCTAATTTTGAAGGAATCATTATTCTACCCTTATCACCTGCGGACATTTGTAATAGGCCTGTTTCCCAACCTTGAATTAATTGTCCTATTCCTGTTTTTAATGGCACAGGCTTATTTAATTCAGAATTACTATCATATACTTCCCCTCTAGCAACTCTTGCTTTATAGTTAACTAAAACAACATTTCCCTTTTGGATTTTATTAAACTTTTGTTTTACAGCCCATTCAACTCTTAAGCCATTTTTCCCATTCCAAACTAAATCGTTTTTTGCACCATTCTCTAAAGTATCTTTAACGACTTGTGTAGGAACTAGTGTAGTCTCTACAAGTTCAACTGATTCAACTCGAGAAGTATCAATCGTTTCAAAAAAATTTGGTTCGGCTTTCTTTTTAACGCCTTCCAAATTACATGATATGAGGCAAATAATAAGTGCTAGTACTGATGATAATCTAATAAACATGATTAGTTAATTTTAATTAGGTGAATATCGTAAATAACAGGTTGTAATGGTGGAATTTTATCTTGGTCTCCAATTAAGCCATGTGCTAAATGGCTTGGTAAAATAAAAAGTGCTTTATCATTAGTACTCATATATTTCAATGCCTCATGTAAACCGCTTTCGATATCTGTCTTTTCTATCATAAATTTTTGTAATTCGTCTTTTTGAGAATAACAGAGTGTACCGTCTAATAATTTAACATCAAAATAGATACTAACTTCATCATATACTTTAGCCGTATCAGTAAATTCAGATTTATCATAAATGAAATACCTTA
>Ga0209395_1007494_pt1 | contig 11454 bp, 9 predicted proteins | sample GOMGulsemesocosm_3_FD_184635 | JGI IMG/M metagenome (GOLD analysis project Ga0209395, IMG submission 184635) | Methane-oxidizing microbial communities from mesocosms in the Gulf of Mexico - GOM9D Gulf of Mexico (SPAdes) (version 2) | ecosystem: Environmental > Aquatic > Marine > Cold seeps... | reverse complement strand
TAGAAACACTAGGATTGAAAGCGCTGGAACTGCCCTGCTCAGCCAAAGATGGGTTGAGCCCCGAAGCGCTGGAGCTCGCCACCGAGCACTGGAATATAAAGGCACTGGTGGTGTCGCCCTGCTTTGCGACACCAACGGGGGCATCTATGCCTGAAGAACACAAGATTCACATTTTGGCGCTGGCCGAGAAACACGAATTTGTGGTTATTGAGGATGATATCTACGGCGAAATCTATTTTGACTTGCAACGCCCGCGCTCACTCTACTCCTATGACACTACCGGTGCGGTGATTTTGTGCTCCTCTTTTTCAAAGAGCCTGTCACGGGATTTACGCATCGGTTGGATTGCCTCATCGCGCTACACCGACGCCATCAAAAAACTAAAACTAGTCACCGCATTGGCCAGCAGTCAAACCGTGCAAAAAGGCGTCAGTGATTTTCTCAGTGATGGCGGGCTCGAAAAACACATGCGTCAACAGCGCATTAAGTATCGTCAGCAATATCATCAACTGACACAATTGCTCAATCAACATATCCCAGAAATGGTGAGCTGCAGTCAACCCAACGGTGGCTTGTCATTGTGGCTAGAATTACCAAAATCAGTGGATACCTTAAAGCTCTATAGTCCGGCGAGAGAAAACGGTCTGATCCTAACACCAGGTCGCCTGTTCACCGCTCAAGAGCGCTACTTCAATTTTTTAAGAATGAGTTTTGTGCACCCATGGACAAGCGAAAGACAAGCCGCTGTTGAGCAACTGGGAAAGATGATTAGAGAAACCTGAATGGAGATCAGTCGATAGACGCGAGAAAAAGGGGTGGCCAAGTCCAGTCCAGTCCAGTGTTGGAGTAATGGGCGTAGTTGCTATTGCAGCAAAACGCCCAGATCGTGCCGACAAGACAAGAGTCTCAAATATTAAAAGCTGTGTACTAACAACCAAACTGATGCGCAAAGAACACTGCCCAAAGTCAACAACATACCACCAGCACGAAACACCAGAGAGCTCACAAAACCAGACAGTTGCAGCCAGTGAGACGAACGGCCCACTACCAGCGCGGCGCCTAGACCGTGAATCCAACCGGCGCTAGCGCCCGCCAGCTCAACCAAAGCTATTAAGATCAGTGCGATAGGCACAGACTCGGTAAAATTGCCCTGCGCACGCATACGACGAGTCATTTCAGCATCGTTGCCATCACCAAAGCTGATACCGTTTTTAGCCCGATAGGCGCCCGCTCGAAAGGTAAAGACAATAAACATCAACCCCAGAATTGCCGCGTAAATTGATGTAATCTCTAAATTGGTAGTAATGCTCATTTTTACGTCTCTCATTATTATGGTCAGCGACCTGAAAAGTGCGGTTACACCACTCAAGGCCATCTATTTCAGCGAGTACCCTAGCACATCTCAGTTTGACGAGGTGACTTAGATTTTAGATGAAAAGTTAGTCATATTTTTTTGTACGAAATCGCCTAAAATTTTGAATAGGCGTTAGCCTCAGGCCTCGCCGCTAAAGATTCACTTTAATTTTGGCGTTATACTCAATGCCAATGCCCTCGCACTCCTGCAGCGAACGTCTAAGACTATCAAGGCGATATGATTACCATGCTGAAACAGCCAACGATTTGCGGATTTATCTTTGACTTGGACGGAACCTTGATTGAGTCAAGACTCGACTTCGCTTGGCTGCGCTCGCAGCTAAACTGCCCTGTCGATCAAGACCTACTCGCCTACGTAGACGCGCTTCCTAAAGCTCAACAGCGGGAGGCTCAACACATCATTGAACAACATGAACACGATGACGCGCAGCAAGCGGCGTTACTTCCCGGCGCAAAAACATTGCTCGATAGATTGCCTCAACAACGCACCGCAATCGTGACCAGAAACTCAAAGAAAGCGGCCAGTCTTAAGTTGTTGAATAACCGAGTGCAAGTCGATCAACTTATTACTCGAGAAGACGCGCCGCCAAAACCTGCGCCCGATGCGTTGCGACAGGTCGCTCAGCAATGGCAACTCGCTGAGCATCAGTGTATTTATGTAGGAGACTATTTGTACGACGTTCAAGCGGCGAACAACGCGGGTATGACATCGTGCCTATACGCGCCGCTAAGTGATGGCCCTCTGCCCAACTACAGCGGTGAAGCGGATATGGTCATACGTCATCTCGATGAACTGCTAGTTCGGCTAAGATGCTAACCAACAGCGCCCCAAAATAGATATCACTTCCACTAACCCGTGAAGAGTCGATGAGATGCCGTTACTTAAAACGCTGTTGATGTTATTGCTGTTTAGCCACTTGGCGGCTCAGTCCTCGATTGCCGCGCAAAGGGTAGAAGTAGATAGCGTTTTAGACTCGGACAAAATACAAAAGTGGCTCAACTGGAATCGCCAAGCACTTATCTGTGCCTATGGCACTGAACCCAACAAAGAGTTCTCGGTGGCGGTCAATGCCAGTAAAGCCGCTTCGAACAGCCCCATCCCTTGGGGACAAGTTAATCGTGGGCCATTGCACAACCGCATTCGCTTTATCGTCGACCAACAGGCCAGCTACCAAGACCTGATTAGCGACTGGACCGCCTATCATGAATACAGCCATCTCTTGATCCCCTATCAAGGTTGGGGCGACATGTGGTTTTCTGAGGGCTTAGCCTCGTATTATCAGAATATCCTGCAATTTCGAATGGGAGTGATCTCGGCTACTGAGGCCAAACAGAAACTCTTAGCGGGGTTCAAGCGGGGTATCGACGACAACCCAGCCGCTCACCTTACCCTGTCTGAGCTGAGCGATAACATGTCTCGCTATCGGGCCTATATGCGAGTCTACTGGAGCGGCGCTTGGTACTTTTGGCAAGTGGATCAAGCATTGCGACAACAGGGCCAATCACTCGATCTAGCCCTGCAATACCTCAATAATTGCTGCTCTCAACAACAGTTGTCGGTGAATGAAATCGTTCAAATTCTCGACCAATACAGTCACACGCCCCTATTTACCTCACTTTATACGCAGCTCGCCAAGAGCCGCAGCCTTGCGATTGCAAAAACCACATGGAATCAATTAGAAGCTATGGCATGGCCGCAACCATTGTCTAGCCAAGCGGATTTTCTACATTAGCCTTCGTTTATAGATCAACAAAACACCGCATTTGGGCATCTTTACCTTGACAAAACATGCATATACATATTAAATCCTAATTATGAAGACAAACATCCCCAAAAATTCACATGGCGTCGAACCCTGCTTGGCATTGTATTTACGCAAAGCCAACCGAGTGATGACTCAGATTTATGATCACAACATGAGCCCGCACGGCATTAAAATCACTCAGTTCGCTATTTTGAGAGCCGTGAGTATTTTAGGCGAGTCCACCAATCGAAGCCTACAAGAAGTATTGGTACTCGACCAAACCACGCTATCAAGAAATTTGAAGCCGCTGATTCGAGATGGTTTTTTAGAGGCCATCCCCGGCAATGACCGACGCGAGAAACTGATTCAATTAACCCGCAGCGGTAAAGCACTCTTCAACGCCGCCAAGCAAGGTTGGAATCAATCACAAAAAGCCATCGCCGAAGAACTCGGAGAAGATATGACCCTTAAACTTCTCGAAGTCAGTGATCGCGTTGTCGAATTAAAAATGTAAATCAACAAGGTCAGGACACCCAAGACAAGTGCAGTTATCTGCATTTTTTTACCGCAAATACATGTATATACATATTAATACTGAATGGAGAGCCGATAATGCCAAACACAAACCAGCAAGCGAGCATTGAACTATTGACCTACCCGCTCACCCACAACCCCATTAAGATCTCGCTACTGCTAAAGTACCTAGACAGTCGCAAGTCTTCTCAAGATAACAGCTTGCTCGTCACATCGCGCACAATACACCTCGACCAGCTCGAACATCAATCCGAAGATTTCATCGCCATTAACCCCAATCGCAAAGTTCCGGCGTTAATCGATGGCAGCACGGTAGTCTGGGAATCCAATGCCATTCTTCATCACTTGGCAAATCGCTTTGAGTCGGATGTCTGGCCGCGCGATACCAATGAACAAAACCAAGTGATTCGCTGGTTGATGTGGGAGGCCAGTCGTTGGAGCCAAACCATCGGCGACCTACTCAAACATACGATCTATTTTCCCTTTTGGGGATACGACGGCAACCCAGAGGAGATCGAAAAACAGAGCCGACGCCTGAGAAGACTGCTGGATGTTCTCGATCAAGAACTGCAAACACAGCCCTACTTAGCGGGCCCATCGCTCACCATTGCCGATTTCAGTATCGCTGCGCCATTAATTTATGCCGCTGAAATTGGTCTCAACCTTGACGATCACAACGCGGTAAAGCTCTGGCTAAATGAGTTATCTCAATCTCGCTGGTGGCAGCAATGCCTGAGCGAACTCAACACGTTTCGCGCTCAAAGCACTAGCACTAAATTGGCATAAATACATGTATATACATACAGAAAACAATCATCCACTCGACTCTATTCACGCAGTTGTTTCAGGAGAAAATCATGATTACTGAAAATGAGCCTCGTTACGGTAATAATCTAGCACAGAGAATTTTTGGGTTTATCGTGCACCACCCAAAAACACTCACAATCTTGAGCGTCTGTTTGATGGCCGCGATGCTCTCTTTTCTGCCGGGCCTGACCAAAGACACGCGTGGCGATGCCTTTATTGCGCCCGACAACCCTGCACTGTTGTACCGAGAGAAAGTCAAACAACAGTTCGGTTTGGCTGACCCCCTAGTGATTGCGCTGGTGCATGAAAAAGCTAATGGGGTTTATCAACCCTCAGTGATGCAACTGGTTGATCAGCTCTCACATCAGGTGAGCCTAATCGACAACGTCGACCCCGACAGAATTCTCAGCTTAGCAACCGAGAATAACATTACCGGTACCGCAGAAGGTTTAGATGTCGACCCGTTTTTTGATCCGTACCCGACCGATCAAAACGACAGCGAGCGCATTCGCCAAGCCATCAATGACTTTCCGCTCTACCAAGGTAAACTGGTCGCCCGAAACGGCCAAGCCACCGTCATTGTGGTTGAAATGCTCGACGAGAATCAGGCCGAAAAAACCTACCATGCCGTTAATGATCTACTGGCAAAAACTTCACCCCCCGAAGGGTTGAGTTTACATCTCGCTGGCGAAGGTGCCGTAGCCGGTTTCTTGGGCAGTTATATCGATAGTGACGCCAGCAGGCTAAATCCCTTAGCCGGTCTTATTATCACCATCATTATCGGTATCGCCTTTCGGCGCGTGGCGCCAGCGCTATTGGCTAACGTCATCATCGCCGCCTCGGTATTGATTACCTTGAGTATGATGTCAGCAAGTTCGACGCCCTTTTTTGTGATTACCAACGCACTGCCGGTTATCCTCATTGGGATTTCGGTGGCCGACGCCATCCACATATTCAGTCACTATTATGAACTTCAAAGCCAGCGACCAGAGCACGATCGAGTACTATTGGTACACGAGAGCATGGTGGAAATGTGGCGCCCGATAACCTTAACGACCTTGACTACCATGGCGGGTTTCTTTGGTCTCTACTTTGCTTCTGCGATGCCTCCGTTCAAATTTATGGGTCTGTTTACGGCCTTGGGTGTTGCTATTGCGTGGCTGTTCTCAATGGTATTTTTACCGGCCGCCATGGCCTGGTCGAAACCCAAAGTCAGTCAAAAATTCGTTGAGCTACAGACCACCTCTCGCAATGACATCTTTGCCTCACTAATGACCGTTCTGGGAAGAGTAAGCCTCAACCACGCCAAAACCGTCGTGGTGGTTGGTGCTGCGCTAATGCTGGTCGGTGGTTTTTCGGCAACGCGGCTGATCGTCGATGAAGATCGCATAAAGACCTTCCACCCCAGCGAGCCGATTTACAAAGCCGATCGATTAATCAATCAACATTTGGATGGCAGCAACAATCTCGATATCGTGATCGAAACCCCAAACCAAGAAGACCTGTTTAAGGTCGAAAATTTGGAACGAATCGAAGCCTTACAAGAATTCGCACTGGGCTTACCTCACGTCAATAACGCAACCTCAATCGTTGACTACTTAAAGCAAATGAACCGGGTACTTAACGATGGCGACAAAACTCAATATCGCCTGCCAAACGACTCAAATTCGGTCGCTCAGTATTTTTTACTCTACACCGCGTCGAGTGATCCCACCGACTTCGAAGAAGAGATAGATTACGACTATCAAATTGCCAACATCCGTCTCAATATTGATACTGCGGCCTTTACTGAGAACCGCCCGATTATTGAAGCTCTCGATAACTACATCGTCGAGCATTTCAATAGCGACGATATCAGTGCCACTTTGAGCGGTCGCGTCACCCTAAATCATCACTGGATTAAAGACATAGGCACTAGCCATTTTACCAGCTTGGCGGTCGCTATTGTGTTGGTGTGGTTGGTGTCTTCGCTACTGTTCGGATCGTCAATCGCAGGCCTACTCTCGGTACTGCCGGTTGCGACTTCAATTTTGTTGATTTATTCCGCAATGGCCCTCATGGACATTCGACTGGGTATCGGCACGTCGATGTTCGCCAGTGTTGCCATCGGGCTCGGCGTCGACTTCGCCATTCATACTCTCGATCGTATTCGTCAGCAATTTCGTGATTACCAAGCGAACCATCAAACTATTAGCGTCGATGAGGTTAACGCTCAAATTTTGGCAATTTTTCCAACCACCGGTCGTGCGCTGCTGTTTAACTTTCTCGCCATCGCTTGTGGTTTTGGTGTGCTGATTAGCAGCAAGGTAGTGCCGCTTAACAACTTCGGCACCATCGTGGCGCTCGCAGTAACCACCAGCTTCTTGGCCAGCGTTACTTTACTGCCAGCTCTGGTTAAAGTGTTTATGCCAAAATTTATTTTCGGAAAGCTACGTCTTCTCGATCAAACCGTTGAGCTCGATGAAGTCTCTATCGCAGGCAATCGTCTATTGGGTCTGATGCCGCTTCTCGGAGCGCTACTGATTGGCTCATTGCTGATATCTCCGAGTTCGACGCTCGCTGAGGGCACCAAAACGCCATCTGAACTTCCCAGTGGTGAGTGGATCGTACAAAAGGTCAATGCTATGGATGATGGCCACCAAGTGACTCGCAACCTTAAAATGACGCTGATCGATCGTCGAGGTAAGCAGCGCGTTCGAAACACCCTTGGCTATCGCAAGTACTTTGGTGACGATAAGCGCACCGTGCTTTTCTATCTCAGCCCGACCAACGTTAAAGACACAGGCTTTTTAACCTATGACTACCCCGTAGAGAAACTGACCGAAGACGATCAATGGTTGTATCTGCCGGCGCTGAGAAAAGTCAGACGTATCTCTGCCTCTGACCGAGGCGATTACTTTCTCGGTACCGACTTCACTTACGAAGACATAAAGAAGGAAGGCAAGCTCGATCTCAACGACTACCTCTACCAAACCCAGAGTGAAGAACAGCTGCATGGCCATACAACCTACCGACTGACTGCAACGCCGGTCGACGAAACCGTGGCCAAAGAACTCGGCTACAGCAAGGTCGAACTGTGGATAGATCAAGAGAGCTGGTTGGTGGTCAAAGCTAACTACTGGGATATTCGCAACAATCGTCTGAAAACGCTAATCGCTGATGACATTCGCAACATCGATGGTATTTGGACACGCCACAAGATGACGATGAGCAATCACAAAACCGGCCACACCAGTGAATTCGTTTTTAGTGACGTTGATTATCAATCATCGGTTAAAGACTCACTTTTCACCAAACGCAGTTTGTCGAGAGGTCGATAAAATGAAAGCTCATATCGCGCTACCATTTGTGCTTTCGGTATCAATGCTCAGCCACGCTAACGAATGGAATTTATCGTGGCAGCAAGAGCTTGCCTATAGCAACGAGCAATTGCAAAAGAACCAGACGCAGTTAAACATCGAATGGAATCATTCCCTGACCGACAGCATTGATCTCACCGCGATCACACGCCTCGGTTGGGATACACAAAATGAGATCTATTCCAACAAGTCACACCCCAACAACTACAGTGATTGGAGTAATCCGATCGCTCGCGGACAACATGGAGAAATCGTTTTACGCGAGCTGTATCTAGACAGTGAATGGTTCGGCGCCTACTGGCGCCTTGGTAAACAACAAGTGATCTGGGGGCAAGCCGACGGCCTAAAAGTACTGGATGTGGTGACCCCGCAGAGCTTTCAAGAATTCATTCTCGACGACTTTGACGATTCTCGTATTCCTCTGTGGATGGTCAATATCGAAATACCGTTAAACGACGACAGTAATCTGCAGTTGCTGTGGATTCCCGATACCAGCTATCACGAACTGGCAGAGAGGGGCAGCGCATTTCAAATCACCAGCCCGCTACGGGTACCTGCGCCGCCCACTGACCAATTGATCACTTCCGCGTCGATCAATTCGGTCGACAAACCCGACCACTGGCTGAAAGACAGCGATGTCGGTATTCGGCTTTCAAGCTTTTGGAACGGTTGGGACTTAACCGCAAACTACTTCTACCACTATCGCGATTTCGCGGTGCAATACCAGCAACTAGAAGACCAACACTTTTCGGTCTCAGCCGAATACGAACGCAGCCACCTTTTGGGTTTTACCGCCAGTAATGCCTTTGGCGATTTCACCCTCAGAACGGAGGCTGGTTGGTACAGCGACAGCTATCAACTTGGCTCACAAATTACCGAAGGCAAAGCGCGGCAGGGCATTGAGCACAGCGGCGAGTTTAGTTCGGTAATTGGTGTCGACTGGCAGGGCTTAACCGATACCTTTATCAGCGCTCAATGGTTCCAAAGCTATCTGACCGACTACCACTCAGACATCAAGCGTGATCGTCAACAGCAGACACTCACGCTATTGGCGGAACGCAATTTTGCCAACGAAACCTGGACGGCAAAGGTGCAAGGCCAATACTCACTCAATCAACACGATCAGCTGTGGCGCTTTAAACTCAGTCATATGCTTCTCAGCAGTTTAGAGCTTTGGCTAGCGGCCGACGTATTCAGCGGCGACGATGAAGGCCTCTACGGCCAGTTCGATCAACAAGACCGGTTTCTACTGGGCTTCGAATGGGGATTTTAGGGCATCAGACTGTCTTGGGCGGGAGCGACGACAAACCGTAAATTACACAAAATATTGATATAATATATTTTATGTAATATTCTGACTCCACAATAACTTTGGAGTAACCCTATGACAGCCACAGACCAGCCTTTCTCTGAAGAGGGTCTTCATCGCCAAACCGCACGTCGTAAACTCACTGAGCTGCTCGGTAAAGAGACCATCGTTGGGCTTCATAAACGCTCCGACCTGCAAGGCTGGTACGCGGTGATCTCCGTTTGGGCCGTGGTCGCACTCGCCATGGCCACTATCGTTTGGGCGCAGAGCCAGCCGCTGTGGATGGCAATACCCATCATTGCACTGGCCATCGCCGTTATCGCTGGGCGTCAGCTAGGAATGGCAATCCTCATGCACGAAGCCTCGCACCGCTCACTCTTTAACAACGTCTGGCTCAATGACAACCTCACCAACTGGCTGTGTGGTCATCCGATCTTTCTCGAAATTCACAAATATCGAAAACACCACTTTATTCATCACGCTAAAACCGGTACCGATGAAGACAACGACTATTCCTTGATACGGGGGCTGCCCACAACCCGCGCCTCGCTGATCCGAAAATTCACCCGCGACTGTCTAGGCATGACCGGCGTCAAGGCGCTGTTCGGCATGGTCTTAATGAACGCAGGTGTACTGAAGTGGACTGTCGCTAGCGATACCGAGAAATTGCCGCGCAACGGGCGCAGCAACTGGGATTACGTCAAAACGTTTTTTCAACAGGCGTGGCCAACATTGCTGACCAACTTCACACTCTTTGCGCTATTAAGTGCGCTCGGTCAGCCGCAGCTATTCTTAGCCTGGATCATCGCTTATTTGATGCCCTACTACCTTTTTATTCGCATACGAGCTCTGGCTGAACACGCCATGACAGAGCAGTGCCCTGACATGTTAAAAAATACCCGCAGCACCAAGGCCGGTTTTTTAGCTCGAGCGTTTGTCGCGCCTTTCCATGTTAATTACCACATTGAGCACCATGCGCTGGCCGCCATATCGTTCTGGCAACTGCCAAAACTGCACAAGCTACTGCGACAAAACGACGCCGTACCGGAACTGCCAAGTTATTGGTCGGTGTTAAAGCAGGTCTCTTCTCGCACTAGCTAGCGGGTTAACACCAACATAAATTGGAAACCAAGATTCAGATTTTCATATTATTGATAAGTGATGGCGAACTCTATCGCCATCACTCGTCGACTAACCAACAACTCCCAGATTTCGATAAATCTCGTCAAAGAAGCTGTTGCCGACTTGGTCATAGCGACTCATAGTTTCAACGTATTTAACCCTTAAATCGATATCGATCATTTGCTTTGGTAACAGCGGATCATAAGCGACATGGCGCAATACACGATCGCCCATGAGAAAGGATTGTCTAGCGGCCTCCTCGGTTCCAAGTTGATCGGCGCTACGCATCCAGTCGAGCATTTCTTGAGTCTCCTCTTTGTATCGAGTCACTAACGCGTCGACGTTCCAAAGTAGAACCGCTTGCTGCTGCTCATCAACCGAAAACCCGCCCAAACTCATGATTCTCGCTTTAGACTCTAACCCTAAACGATATAGACGTTGTCTCAAGGCCTCGACACCGCCATCCAAATTGTTGGGCCTGATCCACAAATCTTGCTCTAAGGCCTCGAAGCCTGCAAGTTGAAGCACCCGTAAACGACGCCTTAACCCGGTTCGATCAGTGCGACCCAAAGCTCCAATGTAGACACCTATCCAATCGCCCTGCCATGGGCAGACGCGATCCTCAATATTGCGCCAATGAGACATCTCTTCAGCAAGACGCACCGCACTACCACCCAATTGATAGAAGCCTCGGCCACTGGTCTGCAACATCTTCTCGGCCGTTAATCGAGCGAGAGTGACTCGTGCGTTGTTGGTGGTAATGCCAAATAATTCGCACACACCCACCAATATTTGAGAACTCACTGGGCTCTTGGCAGCGAGCAACAAGTTCACAATGAGGTGTTTGGGCTTTATCGCCACAGAAAACTCCCTAGACAACCGATCAATAGTGAAACTATTGTACCTCAATCTCAGGCAGAATTAGCGAGTTGAAAGCGCAGACCAAGAAGCGCTAACGGCTAGCGCTCGAATGAACATCAGCGTAAAAAATGAGATATCCCAGATAGCAATGACCGATAGCGGCGCCGGGTAAAATCGATTGCATAAGATTTGGCGTTCCCGCTATCAAATGCATTGCGATTGGGATAACCAGCAGCACCATAGAACAAAGGCAGTAGGCCGCCCCACTGGGCAACCAGCCATTGCGCCATTGCAATAAAAAGACAACGAACTGAGTAAGCAGTAAAGTCGCCACAAAGGCAAA
>Ga0209395_1007493_pt1 | contig 11455 bp, 10 predicted proteins | sample GOMGulsemesocosm_3_FD_184635 | JGI IMG/M metagenome (GOLD analysis project Ga0209395, IMG submission 184635) | Methane-oxidizing microbial communities from mesocosms in the Gulf of Mexico - GOM9D Gulf of Mexico (SPAdes) (version 2) | ecosystem: Environmental > Aquatic > Marine > Cold seeps... | reverse complement strand
AGCAAGGTTTCTATATTTCAATCAATAAAAAACAAGCTAACATCACCAAGTAATTGGCTCTGTTTTCTGAGTGGTTTTTTCTTAGTGTTTGCTTATGCACCATTCTCTTTATGGTGGTTAGCATTAGCTTTACCTAGCATAATATTATACCAAATAAGGCATGCTTCTCCTAAAGTAGCCGCTAAAAAAATGGCCTTATTTGCTTTTGGGTGGTTTAGTAGTGGCATTAGTTGGGTTCATGTCAGTATCGACCAATTTGGTGGGTTACCACTAATTTTTTCTTTATTATTGATGTTAGCTTTATGCGCATATCTTTCATTATTCCCCACACTTTCCGCTTACTTAACAGCAAAAATTGCTAAAAATAACCGCGTAAACTTATGGTTATTACCCCCGCTTTGGTTATTTTGTGAGTATCTGCGCTCGGTCATATTAACTGGTTTTCCATGGTTATCACTTGGCTACAGCCAAATAGATAGTCCGTTAGCCAATTTTGCTCCAGTTATCGGAGAGGTAGGACTTACCGGAGTCATTTTACTCTTAAATATTTGTTTGGTTAAGATTTACTGTGCTTTATCTGACTTACGCAATAAGAAAAATCAGGCCAATGCAGTGGCTATAACGCGTAAGAGTTTAGTAGTACCGTTAGGCTTAATAGCGAGTACTATGCTGATATGTTTGACTCTTACTCAAATAACGTGGACACAACTATCAGGTGAGTCAGCTAAAGTCGCACTTATCCAAGGTAATATTCCCCAGTCGGTGAAATGGGAGCCTGAGCAAGAATGGCCTACCATGTTAAAATATTTAGATTTAACACGGGTAAATTATGATGCAGATATTATTGTTTGGCCAGAGTCAGCTATTCCAGCCTTAGAGCCCGCTGTACAAGACTATTTAGACACCGTTAATCGCTCGGCAATGTTAAATAACAGCAACGTAATTACAGGATTGCTTAACTATAACTTTGAAAGTAAGGAATATTTTAATGCCTTACTGGTACTAGGAAAAAAGAATAGCGATGATGAACAAGGCTATTATTACAATCACAGTAATAGATACTATAAAAGTCATTTACTCCCTATTGGAGAGTTTGTACCTTTTCAAGACTTGCTCCGCCCAATAGCGCCATTTTTTAACTTACCTCAGTCATCTTTCACTGCTGGTGACTATGTACAACCTAATTTAGTGGCCAATGGTTTACATATTTTGCCGTTGAACTGTTTTGAAATAGCCTTTCCAATGCAATTGGCTTCTAACTTTACTGATGATACCCAGATGATATTGACGGTGAGTAATGATGCCTGGTTTGGTGACTCTCATGGTCCACATCAGCACTTTGAGATAGCCCGTATGCGCGCACTAGAATTTGGTCGCCCCTTAGTAAGAGCTACAAACAATGGCGTTACTGGCATAATAAATCATTTGGGTAAAGTGACCGCAATGGCGCCACAATTTGAAGAGGTTGTTCTAAAAGGGAATGTAGCGTTTGTTACTGGCGACACCCCTTATAGTCAATGGCCAAATTTAATTTTATGGCTAATGATACTTGCACCATTGGCTTTGATGAAAAGTTTTAAGTTGTAGTGCTTATCTAAAGTCATTGGCTCAAGAACTAATTTGTCATTGGAAATGAAAAAAATAAAGTGAACACATAGCCACTTTATTTATTTTAGGGTCTGTTGAATTTTCTAGATTATTTTTGCGCTGTTTGTTTGGGGTGTAATGACGTTTTGTTACGTCCTGTTTCTTTTGAACGATACAAAGCTGCGTCAGCACATTCTATCCAAGCTTCATGGCTTTTAATACTCTCATCTATTTCAGTAACGCCAATACTAATAGTGTATTGAATATCAATATCATTGTAAGTTACTGTCGCTTCAGCGACTTCTTTTCGAAGCCTTTCGGCAAAGACATAAGCACTTTTAAGTGGCGTATCAGACAATAAAATAGCAAATTCTTCACCACCGTAGCGCCCACAAATATCAGTTTCTCTGACATGGTCACGTATCACAGCTGAAATATGACGAATAACTTCATCACCAACAATATGCCCATAAGTATCATTAACATTTTTAAATCGATCAATATCAATCATCACCAAAGAGCTTGCATGCTGACTACGACTCCAGCGCTTATATTCCGCTAATAAGCATAACTCCCAGTGCGTTCGATTAAATAATTGGGTCAAGCCGTCGGTTTGACTTAATATTGCTAGCTCTTCATTCGCTTTTTTCAAGCTCTGCTTATGCACTGCATTATCCGTTACATCATAAATGAGTAAACATAAGTGACTTACTTCTCCTGTTGAAGACAATAATGGAATAAACGTAGTGTTTTGATACATAAATTCAGCGCTACCGGTAACGGGCCGGTAACTATCAAATTTGAATAAGTAGGGTCTTTGTTCCCATATTGTAAAGGCTTTATTTTTAAGTAAAAAAACTGATTCAGCCTTACGAGTAAACCAATCTTTTGGGATCTCTTCAAAGAGATCAAAAATTAACTTACCTTTGACTTCACGAGGTAATAAACCACTGTGATTTTCCATAAAACCATTAAAGATTTGAATGGTGAACTCTTTATCAAGCACAACAAGGCCAACATCAATGTTATGCAACATTTCCATTAACCAATGTAGCTCATTTAATTGTGATTTTTCTAACGTCATAACCAATTCCTGTCGTCGCTTAATCGCGCTAACCCTATTACCAATACTCTAGCAATGAGTTAATCAATCAAATAGGCCAATTTATTATTAAGTGTTTGCATCGAATTCTCTGTAAAGAGTAATAATAAATCACACTTTATTGGGTAATTCTCTATGCTATAGCTAATTTCTATTGCGAGTGTTTTTTTCCATTTGTTGGCATTATTAGCAATTAAGTCAGATATTTTTCTATGTTGTCCTAACACTTCAGGATGTCCTTGACTAAATTGGATATCAAGTTGTTCTGATACCCCCTTTAAACAAGCCCCAATCAAGACATTAGCCAAATCCATCAACAACTCTAATTCAGTCCCCATATCGGCATCATATTGATAGTTCATCAGTGATGCGACATCTTTAAAACTTGAATCATTAAGAATGAGCAGCGCTTCACCAGAAATACCCGCGCTGATAAATCCTTGGCAAATACCTGAGGTACTTTCATGGTTTTCAATATCTTTCAACGCCATACGAAGTTCACTCACTTCGATAAAATTAACATTGGGAATAGGTAGCTCGACAAATACATTGAGTAAACGCGCAAGCAAATCCCCTGCTCGCCCCATTGCCACATTAGCTATTTCTTGATAACAATCACGCATATCTGCTGACAGTGTGATTTCTGGCTCATCAACTTTAGGGGAACTATCAACGCTGGGAACAGTAATAGGAGAAACTTTCTGCTTCTCCTGTGTTTTGACCACAGTGCTTGTTTCTGGAACAACAGCTACACTGATTGGCGTATTATCTACTATTTCTTTTTCCTGATGACTCTCTGGGGGGGCATTTGAAAATACTCCGTAAGATGACAGTACCTCAGTGAGAATATCTTTGTTGACGGGCTTTTGGATAAAACCTAATGCCCCTAAACTAGTGACACGTTGATGTGCTTCAGGTTGAATATCACCCGATATTACAATGGTAAGTGTTGGTAAGTCTTGCGCTAAAATAGCTTCTAGTACTTGGTATCCATCCATTACTGGCATATTAAGATCAAGTAAAAGTACATCACCTTTTCCTGCCTTTATCGCCTCTATCCCCTCTACACCATTACCGGCAAAACTTATCTCGACATCCCAACCATCGGGTAATGAGCGCGCCACTTGTTTGCGCGCCATATTAGAATCATCACAAATTAATAATTTAGTGGTCATATTAATTTTAAGCCCTACATAAACAGTAACAACAGCTAAATAAAAGATACTTAGCTTCTATTGATAACCATAGAGTATCCAATACAAAACACAATGAAAAAGTTCTATTTATAGAATTTTTATCGCTAAACGGCTACTATCAGCTCACCTACCCCCTTATTTTCAATACATTATGAATTTTTCTACTTCAAACATCAGCTTATGTGCTCTTTTTATAACCACTATGGCTATTGCTTTTAATGGCTATAGCGACACTTTTGACTTAAATGATCTGCCATCGACAAATAATCTGGTCAAAGCAGGAGATAAATACGTCACTCTTCTGGGGCAGCAAGTTAACGTGGGTGAGCAAGCCCCACAATTTAAAGTCGTTGATAAAAACTTTTCACCTGTAACATTAAAGGATTTTCATGGGCAAACCCTACTCATCTCTGTTGTACCCAGCTTAGATACCGGAGTATGCTCAATTCAAACAAAGCGATTTAATGAAGAGGCAGCAAAATTAGCTGAAAACATCACAATTTTAACCATCAGTAATGATCTACCTTTTGCTCAAAAGCGTTTTTGTGATGTTGAAAAAGTCGATGGCATTAAAGTGCTCTCTGATTCAGTTTGGCGAGAGTTTGGTGTTAACTATGGTTTGTTGATAAAAGATATGGGATTACTCACTAGAGCAATATTTATCATCAACAACCAGGGCAATATTGTTTACAAAGAGCTTGTTGCCAACATATCTCAGCATCCAAATTATGATAAAGCATTAGCTAAGGTTAGATATACCGCCCCCGTTTTAGTTTTAGATGCCGAGACAGTAACAGAAAAAAGTAAAAAATAAATACACGAACAAAAACAACCACTTAAGCGGAAAGCCATATATTTTTAAATATTTATTCTTGAAAAACTAATAAACAATCCCATCTTTAATTGTGTAGTCGCCGTAAGGGGCTACACAACATTAATTGCCTGTTCATTGTGAAAGGCAGCATTATTTTAACTAGAAACGTTTTATAAGTTTTTACTCTAGGCAATATTATTTGCTAGGGAACAACTCAATTTCAAACGTTATTTTTTTAAAATAATAATCATTTTATTGCTATATTTTAGGATAACTTATTATGCGTAACTCTACAGATTTCAGCCCACTTTATCGTTCATTTATTGGTTTTGACCACCTAGCTAGTTTAATCGATAAAGCTTCTCAACCAGGTAAACAATCATCATATCCGCCATATAACATTGAGTTATTGGCCGAAAATCAATATCGCATCACTATGGCTGTTGCCGGTTTTAGTCAGGAAGATATTGATATTGAATCTAAAGATAATGGTTTAGTCATTGTTGGAACCAAACAAGCAACAGTAAACCCGAACCAAGAAAGCAATTCAGCTCCTCGTCAATTCTTGCATCAAGGTATTGCTGAGCGAAACTTCGAACGAAAATTCCAGCTTGGCGAGCACGTCAAAGTCATTGGCGCTTTTATGGAAAACGGTTTATTACACGTTGATTTAGAACGAGAGATCCCAGAAGCATTGAAAGCACGTAAGATAGCCATTAATGGTAAAAGCTTATTGAATGAGGATTCCTAAGTAAATCATGTTTCTCCTTTTGTTTTTTTTGCCCAGTCTTTGACTGGGCTTTTTTGCTTTAAAGCTTTCAATTCTCGCTAAGTCGACAATTAGTCACTGTTATTGCTCATTAAAACTCAAGTGAAAATAGAATTTCTGATAAGTCAGGTTGCCATTGAAAATCTTTAAGCTTTATCCTGCAACCAATCACAACGACCTGTTCATCTTGCAAATGATGTTTTTGCCTTTCAAAATAGTCACTACCTATTGGAAAGGAGATCTTACCTTGTGAGTTAATCACTCTAAACCAAGGCACTGTTTGACCACGCCACCCTTCTTTCGGTACTTTCCCTAACGCTTTGCCCACAAGACGTGCTTTACCTGGTAATCCCGCCAAATCAGCAATTTGTCCGTAACAAGCAACCTTGCCCTGAGGAATTAACTGTACCGTTTGCCATATTTGTTGATAGTGAGGATTTAGCATAGCGAGTTTATACTTTTCAAGTTTTTAAGTTTTGAATGAATTACGGTATCATATCAGTATGAGTAAAAACAACGCGAGTGGTCAACAGACCCTAGGAAGCAATATGAAAATTTGGGTTGATGCTGATGCCTGTCCAGTGGTGATCAAAGAGATATTATTTAAAGCTGCAGATAGAACCAAAATTACCACCACCTTAGTAGCTAATCATCATGTCCGTATACCACCTTCGCCTTTTATAAGTTTTATGCAGGTTAGTAGTGGTTTTGATGTCGCTGACGATGAAATAGTTAAGCGTATTAATGCTTCTGACTTAGTTATCACCAGTGATATTCCATTGGCTGACGAAGTTATCGATAAAGGAGGCATTGCCCTCAGTCCACGCGGTGAGCTTTATACTAAAGAGAATATTAAATCACGACTCAATATTCGCGACTTTATGGATACCATGCGTGCTAGTGGTGTAAATACGGGTGGGCCGCCCGCATTAAACCAAACAGATAGGCAAAATTTTGCTAATCATCTTGACCGTATTATTACCCAGTTTAAAAAATCTCAATAAGCTGCTTTCATGCCGATAAAAAAGGCTGGTACTCACATAAGTACCTGCCTTTTCAGTAGTCAGTAATAACTATAGATAACGTGACTTACTTATTTTTTATGAGTGATTTATTTTCGAGTAAAAGCGCCTTTATTTCAGCAAGCTCTGTTTCAAGTTTTTCTATTTGTGCGCGACTAGCTGGCTCACCGCCATCGCCACTTTCACCATGTTGCTCTGCACGAAATTGATCATGCTCCTGGCTCATAACTTCTAATACCGTACCCACCATCATATTTAAAAAGATAAAGGCAGTTAAAAAGATAAAAGTTAAATAATAGATCCAGCTTAATGGGTGAACGGCCATTGTTTCATACATGACATCAGTCCAATCTTCAAAAGTAGCGACACGAAATAAAGTCAACATAGAAATAGATACATCACCCCATAACACTTCATTAATTGGATGGAAGTACATACTACCAATAGCCGCATAGATATAGAAAATGACAAACATGAGTAACGCGATATAACCCATGCGAGGTATCGCTTTGAGTAATGCATTAATCAATAAGCGTAATTCTGGCACCATTGATACCAAACGTAAAACACGGAATACCCTGAGTAGACGAGCAAGTAAAACACCCGAGCCCCCCGAAGGAATTAGACTTCCAACAACGATGACGGTATCAAATATATTCCAGCCATTTTTGAAGAAATTTTTCTTCTCGGGACATGCTAAATAACGAATTGAAATTTCTACGGCAAAAAATATCGTTACCACTACGTCCATTAACAATAAAATAGCGACAACGTTAGGAGATAAATTATGGGTTTTTGCTCCGATTAAAAGAGCGGACAATAAAATTACCGCAATAACAATACCTTGAAAAACTTTACTACTGTCTATTTTTCTTAATTGGCTCTGAGCCTTTAGTACCAAACGACTCATTATCTTTCCCCCACAGCAGCATCACTTACGTGCGGATTACTGCGACGCTCTTGCCCAAATGTGCTCATAGGTCCATGACCTGGAATAAAACGAACATCATCGCCTAAGCTAAATAAGTTTTTACGAATAGAGTGAATTAAAGTCGCATGATCACCACGAGGAAAGTCAGTGCGACCGATTGAGCCGCTAAATAATACATCACCTACTTGTGCGAGTTTAGAGTCGCGATGGAAAAAGACAATGTGTCCCGGAGTATGACCTGGACAGAAGTAAACTTCTAAGGTTACATTGCCAAAAGTTACCGTATCATTTTGCTCCAAAAAACGGTTAGAAGTAAATTTCTCTGCATAAGAAAATGCACTACCAAACAGTTTTTTCTGATCTTCAATTCTATCTATCCAAAATAAGTCTTCTTTATGTGGTCCTTCAATAACCACATCAAAAGAATTGGCTAAAGCATGAGTAGCTCCTGCATGGTCGATATGAGCATGGGTTATTAAGATTTTTTCAAGACTCAAGTTGTGTTTAGCAATGGCTGCTTTGATCTTCTCTATATCGCCGCCCGGATCAACTACCGCTGCTTGATTAGTTTCACTGCACCAAAATAAAGTACAATTTTGCGCAAAAGGCGTTACGGGGATAATTTCATGCTTTAACATAACTTGCTCTTCAATGATTACTATTTACAAAATGGCAGGATCATATCATATTTTCCCCTCACATATAGCTAGCAAAGATGTAACAAAAGCAATGAAAATACTTCCCCTAAGCGCCTTAACTCGGTAAGCTTTGCGCAACTAACTTTTAACGACAAATCACTATTTATGACCACCACAGCTTCTCGCGATTCTTTTCATTCTCGTCTTGGTTTTGTACTAGCTGCAGCAGGTGCTGCTATAGGTTTAGGCAATATTTGGGCATTCCCTACTCAAGCAGCAAATAATGGCGGTGGTGCATTTTTAGTTGTTTATTTAGCGGTAACGTTTTTACTTGCTTTACCGGCACTTTATGCAGAAATATATATTGGTAATCAAGCACAAACAAACCCTGTATCTGCTTTAGCCAATGCTTGTGGTAAACGCTTTAAAAAGCTAGGTCTTTCTGCCGGAATTATCGGCATTATTGGCGCGATGATGATGCTAAGTTTTTACACTATAGTAGCCGGTTGGATGCTGGCTCATGCCCTAGCATCATTGGCAGAGTTAGCTGGCTTAATGGATTTATCACTTTGGCTATCGACCTCAAGCACAATGCGCAATGTCATTTTTACCCCCATATTTATCGTACTGGGTGCAGCTATTGTGCATCAAGGCGTACACAGCGGCATTGAACGTTGGTCTGCACGGTTAATGCCGATGTTATTAGTGATGTTACTTGCATTAATTATCTATATTTTACAACAAGAAGGTGCTGCGCAAGGGGTTGAACTCTATTTAGTGCCCGACTTTAGTCAAGTTACAGAGCCAAAATTGATTATATCAGCTATGGGACAAGCCTTCTTCTCGCTAGCTATAGGTGTTGGCGCTATGATGGCTTATGGCTCTTATATGCCTAAGGGGCAAAGTGTTGGTAAGCTAGTTCTGTCGATAACCTTACTGGATACTTTTATTGCTTTTATTGCTGGGCTATTAATTATCCCTGCACTATTTGTAGCACAGCATGCTGGTCAAGAAGTATTCATGGATGGTCACCTTATTGGCGAAGGTCAACTGATTTTTAATATTTTACCCACGCTATTTAGCTCTATGGGCAGTATTGGTTTACTGGTCTCTTTTGCTTTTTTTGCCTTATTATCAATTGCTGCCCTTACCTCCACTATTTCATCAACCGAAGTGCCCGTTGCTTATTTAATTGAAGATAAGGCAATGACAAGAAAACGCGCTACATGGTTAATTTCTGGCATAGTTTTTATCAGCAGCATGTTACTTATCGCCTTTTTTGAACAACTATTTGGCTTAGTGATTCAGTTACTCACCACGATTTTGCAACCTCTGATGTCATTATTTTACTTTTTTGTTGTCGGTTGGTTATGGAAACGGGGCAATCAACTAACTGATATAGCGCAATTAAAGCAACACCTCACTTTACGGTTATTAGGCTTCTATTTACGCTTTATTTGCCCGGTATTATTGCTGATTGTTTTTGTGAATGTAGCTTTTTAATCAGTCTGTTGGGATTGTGAATTGCTTGGTTAGTTAGTTAGTTAGTTAGTTAGTTACCCAAACTACAGAAAATGTTTGGGTAACTCGCCGTTTTTAATCAAGGCGCAGGAATAACTTAATTAAGCTTAAGATACTTAAAGTGAGATTGGGTAAACACTTATTATTTATACTTTCAGCTGTTATTGATATTTGAGGTAAATAGCCTCGATACTGCCATTAACTGTTAACTCTTTAATTATCTCATCAACTGAGTTTCTAAGCTTTTCATCTTTAAAAGCCATATGTGAATATACGTCAGGCCATAATCTATGTATGGTAAAATTCTTGACATCAACCAGGCTTTCATTTTTATAACGTTTACTGGTTAAGTCATGTAAAAATATATTGATATCGCCAACACGAACATCCTTCTGCCCAGCAACCATCATATAAGTGGTATCTTTGGGCTGTGAATGCTCACTGTATTGAGGGTTAGCGATCGCCATTTCCTTAAAGTCGTCACCAAGTAATTCTTTAGCGCCTTGATAAGCGGCTATAGACAAACCTTTTAGATCTGCAACCGTATTCAAATCGAGTTTCGCTGAGCTTTTTGATACCGCAACATCAGTAAACCGAAAGATAGGTGAAGATAAGAAAGCATCAACGCTTGAATCTGAAAATATATTACATGCGACATCAATTCTCTTTCCTGAATTAATTTCGTGCAACAATCTATGATTACTCATATAAATAAATTTCACACTATAATCAGGTAGTTGATTAAAGATTTCTTCGGTGATTTCAATAAACAGTCCTTGCTGCTCTTCTTCAACAAAGAATGGTGGGAAATTACCTACGCCTACTTTTATCTCTTGTTTAGCCATTATTAAATTAGATGAAAATAATAGTGAGACTAGCAGTAAGTGGAATAATATTTTAATCATAATTGTACAAATCACTAATAAATCGTTATAAACGAGTATAAACCAAGTAATTAAAAAGGCTAACACTTTAAACTATTGATAACCCCCTTCATTACTACGAATTAATTGTCTGAGATACTTAAGCTTTACCTCTCAGTATTATCAATAACTAATCTATTATTTTTTTCCTATGAAAAACTTTTACTCAAGCAATTCTAAAGTTTCTTTATCAACAAGATCTACTTGCTCTATTTTCTCAAAGCGGTTCGATATTTTGTCTGCGGAGGTATGAATTTGCTTAACGTCTGTTGCCGCTTGATCTATATGCTTGGCAAGGTTAGCAAAGCGTCCTTTAAAGCGATTAAAGTCTTGTGCTAATTCAGACAAATGCGCTTGAATAATATGTATTTGCTGACGAGTTGCCTCATCTTTAAGCACCGAACGTGCAGTTGTTAAGATAGCCATTAACGTTGTAGGTGATGTCAACCAAACGCGTTTTTTATTCGCATAGTCAACCAGATCACTTTGATGTCCATGAATTTCAGCAAAAATAGCTTCTGCGGGAATAAACATGATGGCGCCATCAGCGGTTTCGTTATCAATCAGGTATTTATCGCTTATATCATTGATATGTTTTTTGATATCTATTTTAAACTGCCGCATCGCTGATTTTCGTTCAACTTCATGAGCTTCCATATCCACCATTTTGCGGTAGCTCTCTAACGGGAATTTCGAATCAACCACCACATTACCTGTCGGTTTAGGTAAAAAGAGTACACAGTCGGCAATTTTACCGTTTGATAAGGTATGCTGAAGCTTAAAGCTTTGCTCTGGCAATACGTTTCGGATCAGACTATTTAATTGCACTTCACCAAACGCTCCACGTGAGCGCTTATCATTAAGCACTTCTTGCAGGCTGACCACATTAGTAGAAAGCTCAGTAATTTTCTTCTGAGCATCATCAATCAACGCCAAGCGTTGTAGAATATCA
>Ga0209395_1007486_pt1 | contig 11459 bp, 1 predicted proteins | sample GOMGulsemesocosm_3_FD_184635 | JGI IMG/M metagenome (GOLD analysis project Ga0209395, IMG submission 184635) | Methane-oxidizing microbial communities from mesocosms in the Gulf of Mexico - GOM9D Gulf of Mexico (SPAdes) (version 2) | ecosystem: Environmental > Aquatic > Marine > Cold seeps... | reverse complement strand
CGTTTTAGCCGTTTGATGCCCGGTAACCGTTTGCTGAAAATCGGTACTCTGTTGCCTTAACGAGTCAAGCCAATTCTCATCAATACATATCTCCTGTTGCATCTGATTTTCATGCTGTGCTTGTGCATTATTTTTAACACTGCTATCACTACGCTTTTCAGCATCACAGTTACTCATTGGTAATGCAATTTCAGCAGTATTTATATCAACTAACAACTGTTCATTTAACGTTAATATTTCTTGTTGTTTTAGCGCTATGCTTTTAGTACTTTTTTGCTTTAAATCTTGTTGATTATTGCCCTGTTCTTTCACTATGGCTAATTGATTAAACTGAGTCGACAATTGCTTTTCATACTGACTAATTTGCTCAATATTTTGTTGTTGATATAGGCCATTTTCTTGTAGCGATGTTTGTAATAAAAGTAACTCTTCAAGTTGCTGAACGAGGGTTGCTAACTGATAAGTTATTGCTTGCTCTACCGCAACATCTTGTAGTAAAAAACCTTGTCCATTTTGGCCCAATAGTCCTTGCTGATTAAGCGTTAGTGATTGCCAATTATGTTCTAAAGTCGTTTGTTCATCGGCTATGCCCTGTAATCGATTCTTTTGCATGTCAAGTTGAGCAGTTAAATTTGCTTGAACACCATTTAATTCTTTACCCCGCTTTTCAAGTTGAGCACGATCAATCGTTAACTGTGTTAAACGTTGCTGATGTTCGTCATTATTAAGCGCTTGATATGATTTAATTGCCGGGTGTTCTGTTGAGCCACATAGTGGGCAGGACTCTTCTGGCTGCAGTTTGGCTCTATGTTCAGTCAACGCCATAATAGTTTGCTGTTGACTGAGTAAGGTTTCAACATCTTTTATCTGCTGTTGAATTGCGCTATAACCTTGTCGTAGCTGGGTAAGCTCTTGCTCAGTGATAACACGTTGCTGATCATCTTTATTCTGCTGAGTCGATAGCAGCTGCTGCTCTTGTGAAAGTACATGAAAACGCTGAGCTAATTGCTGTGCTTGTTTTAAAAGCAATTGGTGATTTTGGCGGTCTACAATCGCTTGATTGAGTAAACCTCCGGTTAACTCGGGGGCACCGCCAGCACTAACCGTATCTGACAGAATAGCTTGAGCCGCTTGGCTGCTCTGTATTATTTGCTGTGTCTGCTCAGCCATGGTTTGCTTTTGCTTGTTCAGTCGCTCTAATTCTTCTTCACTCTGCGTGGTTAACTTTTGCTGAACTTGTTGCTTAGTTTGTAGCGTTAGCAAGGTTTGTTCAATGCGACCTTGTTCATTAAACAGCTCCACTACAGTGGATTGTAGCTGGGTTAGCTGTTGATATTGGTTTTGCCATAAAGGTAGCTTTTCTGGCAATTTTGCCAGTGACTGACTTTTCGATAAATACACTTGTTGCTGTTGAACGGTTGTTGCTGCTTTTTGATGTTCTGTTTCTAAGGCAGTCAACGCATTAACGTTCACCTTGAGTGCTTCGCTTTGTTCAACAACCGTTTTTTCTATAACTTGTAAGCTCGTTTGTTGGTGTACTATGGCATGGTCAAGTGGCTGTATTTTGTCATGTAATACTTGCTCTATCTCTTTACGTTGAAGTTCAGCTTCACTATGGCGTTGCGCGAGTAACCTTAACTCACCATCACTCACTAAAACATCTTGCTCAAGCAAGGTGAGCTTTTCTGTTTGACTTGTTACTTGTTGCAACGTTTGTTGATATTGCTCGCGACAATGCACCAGCTTTTCATAAGGTGCTTGAATCGGCTCACCCAAGGAAGATAGCACCAACAAATCAAGATCTTGTTTTGCCTCTGCTGCTTGATTTTCAGTTTCAATGAGCTGATTTTTCGCTGTGCGTAGATTTAACTCATTGACTGAATAGCTTGTGCACCAGCTTTTAACGTATTGTGCTTGTTGTAATTGACCACTTATGTTTTTTTCTTGTTCAGTAATTTCTGTCAGTTGCCGTTCAAGGTTTGTTACTTGTTCATCATCAAGTAGCGTCACCCCTTGGCTTTGTGCTTGTAATAACCTTAATTCTTCACTGGCACTACGATGGTTATCAAAAACCTGCTTAGAGATATCACCGTATATTTCTGTGCCAGTTAGTTGCTCTAATAACTGAGCGCGCTCATTGGGTTGTGACGTTAAAAAAGCAGCAAATTCCCCCTGAGAGAGCATCATAGATTTTGTAAAGCGTGAAAAGTTAAGCCCGGTTAAATCACTAATATCACTTCGAACCATTTTTAACTTATCTGACACTATTGTGCCATCGAGTTTCGCCAACTCGGCAACAGGCTCTAATAAATTACCATCAAGCTTGTTACGTGCGCGTTTTTGGCTCCAAAAAGCACGATAACCTTGACCTCTTACTTCAAATTCAACTTCAGCCATACAATGACTGGTGTGACGAGTCATCAGTTGATTCTGTTTTTTAGACACGTTTAAACGCGGTGTTTGATGGTATAGCGCTAAACAAATAGCATCGAGTATCGTGGTTTTACCTGCGCCAGTTGGCCCGGTTATCGCGAACAAACCATTGTTATCAAAGGGGGCGGCACTAAAGTCAATTTTCCAACTGCCTTTGAGTGAATTGATGTTCTCAAAACGTAAACTTAAAATTCTCATGTATTGTCTTGCTCAATCGGCTCTAGCGAAGTATCTATCTCGGCAGGTTCAGTCGTTAGTTTCTTGGTTTCTTCCTCTGAAGATGTGGCAGTATTTAGCACGTTATCTACATCAAGACTTTGCTCAACAAGCGAAACCGTTGGTTTTTTTTCAAATTTTGCTTCAAGAGGTTGTTCAATAGATGATTTAAGGGATACCTCAGTGGAAAGCTCAGTGGATAACTGGCTAAACAATTGTGTTAAACGCGTTTTACGTGCAACTTCTTCATCAGTTTGCCAGTCAAGTTGTGATAAACGCGAATCAAAGACCTCTGTTAACGATAATTCACTCAACGTACTGTTACCTTGCTGCGACAGCTTCGATTGGCTTCGTTGGCGTGCCTTTTTACAACGCCTTACTAATAGGACTTCAAACGGCAAATCAACGACAAGTTCACTTACTCTATGTGATAAGTCACTTAAGTGATCACCATTATCGATTTCAATATCAAGCCAAGCCTTGCCATGGGTAAATACAAGGTCCTCTGCTTTGCGTTTTTCAAAAAGCACTAGGGTTGCTTGCAGCGATTCTTCCAAAGCATCTACTGATGTTTTCACCATAAACAAGGGTTGAAAACATGGCACGATAAGATCCGTGACCTGGTCAAGTTTACCTTGAGTAAAGTCAACCATCAAAACACGTTTATCTTGTTTTGCTTCATCAAAGCTAAGTGCTATAGGAGAGCCGCAGTAACGAATGTGCTCTGATTTTGCTATTTTCTGTGCACGATGAATATGACCAAGGGCAATATAGTCCGCAGGAGGAAAGGCACTTGCCGGAAAAGCCTCTAAAGAGCCGATATAAATATCTCGTACAGAATCACTTTTACTGTCGTTAAGTGATACACCGAGCGCAGTTAAATGACCCGTAGCGATAATGGGTACAGTAATACCCTGCTCTTCTTTGATGGTATTAGCCAAGGTAAGCGCATGTTGATATAAATAATGATAATGATCACTAATCGCTTGTTGTAAACTCTGCTGCTTATCTTTAGCTGATTGCCCGGCACGACTTTTTATCACATCACGTGGCCTGACAAAAGGAATAGCACAAACGATAGCACTCGCTTGCCCTGACTGGTTTTTAAGCGGAAAAACTTGCTGTGTTAGTTCATCGTTAACTAGCGGCTCAGTTAACGCTTCATCACTTTCTTTAGAATCAGTTGATTCAAGATTAAAGGATGCTGGCATAACCTGAGTAATGACACGTGTAGATAAACTGGCTAAGACAGTTTTAGACTCTGCAAGCATAGCTACTGAGTCATGATTTCCGGCCAAAACAATAAGCTGGCAGTTTTTACCTTGTAACTTGGCGATGAATTCAAAGTACATTTCACGGGCATAACTTGGCGGTGTGGAGGTATCAAAGATATCGCCAGCAACAATAATAGCCTGTATCTGATGTTCTGTAACTTGTGTTAATAGCCAAGTTAAAAATTGTTGATGTTCATTTGCACGGCTTTTGCCGTAGAAATATTGGCCTAGATGCCAATCGGATGTATGAATAATGCGCATAAAACAGGAGAAAGCTGTGCAATGAAGAAGTGCTATTAGTTTACCTGAACAAGTAAACTAATAGCACTTCTTTAATATCACTTTTTCAAAATCAAGAATATAAATAGCCAGATATAAAAAAGGGTAACTACTGTTACCCTTTTGCTGGTCCATTTGCTCAGTCTACTTTATTATTTTTCGCTATTTATTAGCCCTAGTTTTTTGCATAATCGCCTTTACGACGAAACAGTAATACACTTGCGACTAATAACCATGCCATGCTACCACCGCTGCTTTTTTTCTTGTCATTTACAACGGGCTCTTCAATAGCAGTCACAGCCTTAACAACCGTAAAACGGGTGGTGGCTGAAACATCGGTATTACCTTGGCTTACCGTCAGTGTAAATTCAATCACTTCATCACGGGTTACCTCAGGTGCTAAAAACTTAATACTTAAAGCGGTGACATCAACGTCTGATAAGTCGACCTCAGGCCCAGACACTTGCTGCCAAAGGTAGCTTGGCACGAATAACGAATTTAGACTCACATCAGCCCTAAGCCAAACTGAGCTTAGTTCAATAAACTCTTCCTTATGGGCATCAATGGCAATGTCCATCACAACGACGTTATTTACCAATACGGTATATTCTTTTGTGACGGTTACTGCACCATCATTAACCGCTAATGAAAAACTTAACGGTTTTGTATAAGTCACTGGTGGCGCCATAAAGCTTAACTCAGCACTATCTTGACCATGTAGTTCAACATTTATACCTGACGTTTGTGTCCACAGATACGTTAAGTTATCTTCATCTGCATCAGTACTGCTTGAAGCATTTAACGTAACCAGTGTATTTTCATCAACGTTTAACGAACTTACCATGTTAATCACTGGAGCTTCGTTAGCACCATTAATAGCAAGTACACCTGGGTCTTTGATATGCCCGTTTGCCTGATTATCCGCATCGTTTTCACCGCCATCTTCAATCAGTAACTGAATACAGTTATCTCCGGCTTTTAAACCGTCAACATAAGCGTTTGATAAGGGGGCTGGGCAGTTACCATCGTTATTAGTGATCGCAGAAGATAAGGTGTTATTAGCATCTTCAACAAAATCAAACCAACCTTTGGCAAGTGTATACTTCTTATAAACCGCGTTGTCAGGGATAAATTGATTGTCAGCAAGTGGTATCACTACAGGTACAGACTCTCCCGTTTGAGACAAACCACTGACATTGAAGTTAATGATGTTTGATACCGGCGTGAATCTAGCGATGTTGGCATTATCAGCCGTTTCGCCATGCTCACCACCATTTTCAACTAACTCATCAAGGGCGATAGACGCATATTCTGCTGATGCATTACCGGCTTGACGAACGATATCACCTAAACTCAAGACCAAACCTTGCACGGTTTGCATTGGCTCTGAGTCGTTTGATATAGGTAAGCGACTGATGTTGCTGTCATCATCAAGATAATCAGCAATACCATCGTTATCACTATCGCTATAACCTTCATCGCTATCAGCAATACCATCGTTATCACTGTCGCTTTCATCACTTAAGGCAACAAGTTCAGCCTCAACAAATAAGCGGCTATCGATGTTTATCGCAAAGGACTCATCGGTATTCGTTTCAATAACACTTAACGATAAACCATAAGTACCAGAGTTCAGTTGCTCTGGTGAGAATTCAAAGGTTAAAGCAGAATCATCAGCGGCAATATCAGCCAAAGCACTATCAGCAACAGACCAAGATATATCATACTCATCAAGTGGATTGATATCACTGATGGTTGCTGTAACAGTTACCATACCCGCGGTTGCATCAATGGTACTAACAGAGTGACCATTTTGCTCAACAGCTAAAGTGACTGTTGGGGCAATGTTTTGCTCAATCACAGTGAATAGGCTAGATAGATGGCTAGACTCATCAGCAATAACGGCATTGACAGCAGAAACTAATGTCACTGTAACCGTTTCTTCATCAAGCGCACTAGCGGCTATATCAAACTCAATTTGGCCATTCACTCCTTCATCAATGATAAGCTCACCTGACATAACGCCAGCGCTATCACCTATCGCTGCACCTGATAATTCATAACCAATAGTGACTGGGTAAATCGGTGCCTTGTCAGATAAGGTGATCGGTAATACATAATGACTGCCAGGGGCAAGGGTTATACCACGCGCCATTTCAACCAGTGGATTGATATGCATAACTTGCTCAGTAGTGCTGGTATTGCCCGAGCTATCGGTGGCCATTAACGTAAGACGATGACTACCGGCTCTGTATTTACCATCACCGGTGATATTAACGGATACGACACCATCAACGATATCGCTTGCCATCACATCAATGTCAGCAGAGATATCTGTTAACAACCCGCGTGCATTGATGGTTTTTATTGTTAGCTCATCAAATGTCGGTGCCGTGCTATCAATAATCCAAATCGACTGCTCTGCTGTTGACTTGTTACCAGCAAAATCAGTTGCTGTCCACGTTATCTTATGGTTACCCAACGGCAGCGCTTTAGCCAAATCGGCCACAATGCTCGGTGCGTTAAGGTTGTTATCAGTGACTTGTGGAGCAACTAAAGTTACGTCAGTTAATTCACCGGTCGCTTCAATAGTTAAGGCACCTACATCGATAATACTTGGCGCTTGTTCATCACCAATGGCAGCGTCTAATGAGGCGCTATCATCTACATCGATTATCCCGTCGTTATCATCATCAATATCAGCATTGTTACCAATTTTATCACCATCGGTATCAATCGATTCTTTTTCATCTGCTGGGAAAATATCAGCGTTATCGCCAGTCCCGTCTAGATCACTGTCTGTTGTTTCAGTAGGATCTTCAGGAAAAGCATCTTCATCATCAATGACTCCATCACCATCAGAATCAAGGTTAACGACGATTACTACGCGAGTAAGTTTTTGAGCGGCGTTACTCGCTGCATCGCTTACATCATAAGTTAATGTATAAGTCCCTGCTGTTGTTGTATCAAGCGTATTTGAAACCGTGATGTATTGCGTAATATCACCATCAACATTATCAAATGCGTCAAAACCTGGTTCAACATACGTTTCACCAACGTTCATCTCTACCGCCCCACCAGTTAAAGTGATAACGGGTCCAGCTTGGTCAGTCACTGTCACGGTTGCTTGAGCACTTCCTTCATTTTCAGCACTATCTGTTGCAGTGAACGTTACTATTGTCACCCCAAGAGGGAATATATTAGGTGCATTACTGGTAACGCTTCTCGAGCCATCAATATCATCAATTGCTGTCGCAGCATCTAAGAATTCACCGATGGCACTGTCAGAAATTGATGTACCATCACTATCAGTTGCCGCTACGGTAATATTTGAAGGAGCAGTGATCTCTGGCGCACTTGCATCTTGTACAGTAACGACACGTGTTACCGGCTCGGCTTTATTCTGTTCGTTATCGATTGCGGTATACGTTACTGTAAAAGTTGCTTGTTTTGAGGTGTCGACTGTATCGCCACCTATCACAACGGCAACGTTTTCATCAACAAGATCGAATACTGTCGCGCCCTCTTCAGTGTACTTATTACCTATTGCTAATGTTACTGAACTTACACCAATCAAGGTGATTACCGGTGCGGTTGTATCTACAACCGTTACTGTTGCTTCGCTTGTACCGGTATAGTTTTCACTATCTGTCGACGAGAAAACAACAGCAGTATCACCTAAGGTAAATAGCGTGGGAGCATCAACAGCGGTTGCAACAAGTGAACCATCTACAGCATCTTCGGCAGTAGCCGCAAGCAAAAATGCAGCTATGCTTTCCTCTGTACTCTTGGTACCGGTAGGGGTCATTGCCTCAACCGTGATACTTTCTGGGGCGGTAACGATTGGCGCGGAAACATCTTGCACTATAACAGTACGATTGGCGGCTCCTACCAGCCCTTTGCCATCAGAAACGGAATAAGTAACGGTGTAAGTGCCTTCGCTCGCAAGGTCAACTGCACTTTTATCTATGATTATATCTTCAGTTACATCACCATCAACATTATCAAGTGCGGTAGCACCTTCCTCTGAATAACTACCATTAAGCGCCACTGTTTGTATACTTTCACCTAACAAGGTAATAATCGGCGCAGATAAGTCGGCAACGGTAATGGTTGCTGTTTTTGAGGTGATATTATTAGCCATATCGGTTGCGACGAACGTCACTATGGTTGGTCCCATTGGAAATAGATCAAACAAGTCAGATGAAACATCGTTAATAGTCACTTCAATAGTAACATTGGCATCGACATCGTCAGTAGCAGTCGCGGCAATTAAGAAGTCAGCAATATCAACATGTGTTGCAGCAGTACCCTTTTCGTTGTTAGCGTCAATAGTGATATCCGCAGGAATACTAAGCGCTGGCTTCATAACATCAACTACCGAGATAGTACGCGTCACTTCAATCGCTGAGTTTGTTGCGCTATCCATTACGTTATAGGTAACAGAATAATGACCAGGGGCAGAGGTATTTACGGCTGAATCATCAATGATGACGGTTAACCTATCACCATCTACATTATCAAGCGCGGTAGCACCAAGCTCTATATATTCATCTCCAACATTAATGGCTTCAGCCATGCCAACCAAGGTGATAACAGGCTTAGTTTGGTCGGTTACTATTACCCTTGCTTCAGCTATATCAGTGGCCCCAAAACTATCAGTGGCAGTAAAGGTGACTACCGTCTCATTAAGTGGGAAAGTCGTTGGTGCATTATGGGTAATGGTAACTGTGTTATTACCGTCAACATCAGTGGCAGTAGCACTTGATAAAAAGGCCGCAATTGCTGCCTCTGTATTGACTGTGCCATTAACATCCGTTGCAGCCACTTCAATATCACTGCTAGGCCCGGTAATGACAGGAGTAGTATTGACTGATTTAGTAGCATTGCTAGGGAAATCATCTATAACAAGACCTGTTGTCGAATCACCAGCATCATAACCAGCATTCCAACTATCAGGTGAGCCATCATTATCAGTATCTATACTCGCTGCAATATCTAGAGGGAATGCGTCAACAAAAGTAAGACCTGTTGTTGAGGTATTGGCACTGTGGTTGTTATTCCAACTATCAGGCACACCATCACTGTCAACATCAATACTGGCAGCAACATCTGTTGGGAAGGCATCTTCTCTATCGATTACGCCATCACCATCACTATCAAGTTCAACGACCACTACTTGACGTGTTACTTGTACAGCGGGATTAGCGGCAGCATCACTGACGTTATACGCTAAAATATAGGTACCAGCTTGGGAGGTATCAAGTGACGTTGAAACAATAATATTTGCGGTGATATCACCATCAATATTATCAAGTGCACTTATTCCTGGTTCGATGTAGTCATCACCCACAATCAATTCTACTGCTCCCCCAAGTAGGCTAAGAACAGGAGCAACTTGGTCAGTTATGGTTACTGTTGCCGGTGCGGAGGCTGAGTTGTTATTACTGTCGGCTGCCGTAAATATCACGGTAGTCACACCTAGGGGGAAAACATCAGGGGCATTATGAGTGACACTAACAACACCATCTACATCATCGGTAGCGCTCGCGGCAGTTAAGAATGCACTAATGCTTGCTTGGCCTTTAGCCGTACCAAACTTATCGGTGGCAGCTACAATGATATTGGCAGAAACAGTTAACACGGGAGGTACAATGTCTTTAATTAATACAAAGCCTGCCCATTGTGACACGCCTAAGACGCTATCGTCACTGTAATCAGTATTATAGGTTTTTTCATAGGTTAAATTTAAATACTCTTTAACCCCGGCATAGACGACCCGTTCGTTAAGATGTGAGTTAGCAAAAGTAAAGTTTCGACGCTCAACCATTTCACCTGCTTTATTTGGGAACAAATATTTATCCCAACCGCCCAAGCTATGATAATTGAATACTTTCAAATCATCGGTACCATTGGCTGCTATATAAACATTAAGTCTACTTTCCATTTCTTCAAAGGTTGCCCAGCGATAACCTGGAATCATTTCATAGGTGTTGGCTTTGATGTAATTGCCCGAATCACTCACCGCAAGGAATAAATCATCGGCGAAGCCTACCTTTTTAAGACCACCAAAGTCACCTCCGGTGTTATGCCATTGTGCAACAGTAACTGTAGCCGCAGCGCCCGGTGCTATGGTAACTTTTCGAGTAAGCTCACTTACCAAGCCCGCGGTATCACTAACGCTATAAGTGACGTTATATGTTTTAAAAACACTGCTATCGATGGTATCACCTGTCACGACAACAGTGGCGGTAATATCGCCATCTACATTATCTAAAGCACTAAAACCTGCCTCTATATACTCATCATATAACGTGATTATTACCTCACTCTCTCCGAATAAAGTAAGCGCTGGAGCAGTTTTATCTACTATGGTGATAACCGCTTGAAGAGTCTCTTCGACGCCAGCTTGGTTTGTTGCTGAAAAAGTAATGGTTGTAGGCCCGATTGGGAAGTTATCAGGGGCATCATGAGTTACATTAACGCTACCATCGTCAACATCATTCGCCGTTGCAGCGGATAAGAAATCACTAATGCTGCTGTTTGAAGCACTTGTGCCAGTACTGTCTGTTGCAGCTACGGTAATATTAGCAGGTACGATAATAGTAGGCCCTACTCTTACCGATCTGCTGTCATCAAAAGGAAAATCATCATCAATATCAGCAACACCGTCATTATCATCATCAGGGTCTGTTACATCAGAGATAAAATCACCGTCATTGTCTGCTGGAATGTCGCCAATATCTAAGTTATTGCTGCCTGCAGCTGCTTCGTCAGAATCGGTATAACCGTCATTATCATCGTCCGTATCAACAACTAAAATGGACGCCGCTATACAGCTAACATCACAGTTATCGTTAAAGTCATTAGGTTGGCCATCGTTATCGGTATCAACACTGGCTGAAATATCATTGGGGAAAGCATCATCGACATCGGCGACCCCATCGTTGTCAGTATCGATAATAACGGGGTCTTTAATTAAAACGAAGCCAGCCCATAGCTCAACCGTTATAGAAGGATCACTTGCTGCGTATTCAGGGTGTGAAGCATGACTTCCCCCTTCTCCGGGTATACTCCATTTTTCTCGATGGCCTGCATATACCGTTTTCCCAGCAACATCTGAGTCCACATATAAGAAGTCACGGCGCTGTACACCTTCAAAGCCATAACTGCTCCATCCTCCTAAGTTATAGTAATTATATGCGCCTAAATCCCCATCACCATTTGCAGATCTATAGGGATTGAGCCTTTCTTCCA
>Ga0209395_1007484_pt1 | contig 11462 bp, 7 predicted proteins | sample GOMGulsemesocosm_3_FD_184635 | JGI IMG/M metagenome (GOLD analysis project Ga0209395, IMG submission 184635) | Methane-oxidizing microbial communities from mesocosms in the Gulf of Mexico - GOM9D Gulf of Mexico (SPAdes) (version 2) | ecosystem: Environmental > Aquatic > Marine > Cold seeps... | reverse complement strand
AGTTAGCAACCAGTATCTTGACCGCCGCAGTGGTCACCGTAAGTTCAGGTAGTGCTATTGCCAGTGAAGCAGTAGATACCAACACCATCCACTTTCTAATTCCTGGTGGCCCTGGTGGCGGCTGGGATGGTACTGCACGTGGTACTGGTGAAGCCTTATTAAAATCTGGCAAAATCACTACCGCTTCTTATCAAAACATGTCGGGCGGCGGCGGCGGTAAAGCCATTGCTTATATGATTGAAACAGCAGCAAAACAAACTAACACCCTAATGGTTAACTCTACGCCGATAGTGGTTCGTTCATTAACCAAGGTTTTCCCGCAATCATTTCGCGATTTAAAACCTGTTGCAGGTACCATTGCTGACTACGGCGCGTTTGTCGTACGTGCCGATTCTAAATATACCAAATGGCAACAAGTAATTACTGACTTTCAAGCAAACCCACGTAAAGTTAAATTCTCTGGTGGTTCAGCACGCGGTAGCTTAGACCACTTAGTCGCTGCAATGGCGATAAAATCGGGTGATGCTGACTCTAAGCGTCTAGTTTACGTAGCATATGACGCCGGCGGTAAAGCAATGGCTGGTCTGTTGTCTGGTGAAACTGCTATTTTGTCAACGGGTGTAAGTGAAGCCCTTGCCATGGCAAACAGTGGTGAAGTTCGAATTTTAGCCATTACCTCTCCAGAACGTCTTAACGCAATTAAAGCGGTACCGACTTTAACTGAAATGGGTTATGACGTGGTTTTTGCTAACTGGCGTGGATTTTTTGCTGCACCAACAATGTCTAACGAAAAAGTTAAAGCTTATGCTCAACTGCTTGGCGCGGTACAAGAAACGCCAGAATGGCATGAAATTAAAGAACGTAACGGTTGGGTAAACTTATATAACCCTGACGCAGATTTTTATAAGTTCCTTGAAAAGCAAGAGCTAATCATTGGCGAACTAATGCGTGAACTTGGTTTCTTAAAGAAATAGTTACCCTAACGCTTTTAAGTAATTGTTCTATAAACAAGCAATAAACCTGCGATGACAGACTATTAGTTAACGCTATTATGTCATCGCAGACTCAGTATTTAGATGTAAACTAAGGTGATCTTATGACCATCAGCAAAGACAAAATAGGCGCGCTGATTTTCTTTATCTTCAGTACCTGTTATGGCTATTATGCCTTTCAAATTCCGCTCTACCCTGGTGAAGAATACGAAGTATTTACCTCGCAATCTATGCCAAAGCTCTATGCCATTTTAGGCATGGGTGTTGCCGCACTAGCCCTGTTGTTATCTGTGATTGAAGACATTAAAAACAAAAACAGCCAACAGCCAACAGCTAAACCAACGGCCCCTGCATTTTTCGATAAAAAGGGTTGGACTCAATGTGCCGCTTTAATCGGATTAATGCTGTACTACGCACTAACCTTAGAATTTTTAGGCTTTATTTTATCAACCATTAGCTTTTTGATTATCGGTTATCTTATTTTGGGCGAACGTAAACCCAAAACACTATTTTTTGCCTCGGTACCTGTGGTTATTGTCTTCTGGGCAATTATGACTCAGCTGTTAGGCATTTACCTTTCTGCCGGCGATCTTTGGAGTTAATGTCATGAGTGAAGGTCTATTACTTGGATTAGAAACTGCATTGTCGATGCAGAATATCTTATTTGTTATCTTTGGCTGTTTTGTCGGTACCTTTATCGGGATGTTACCCGGCTTAGGTCCAATTACGGCCATTGCCCTAATGATCCCTATTACCTATGGCATTGACCCGTCATCTGGCATGATCTTAATGGCTGGTGTTTACTACGGTGCTATTTTTGGTGGATCGACTTCGTCAATTTTAATTAATGCTCCGGGTGTCGCTGGCACAGTAGCAACATCGTTTGATGGTTACCCAATGGCCCTAAAGGGACAAGCAGGTAAAGCATTAGCGTTAGCCGCTTATTCGTCATTTTGTGGTGGCAGCATTGCTGCAGTATTCTTATTAATTGCCGCACCAGCGCTGGCAACCGTGTCGTTAAGTTTCCAGTCGCCAGACTATTTTGCGCTGTTACTACTCGGTTTAACCGCTATTGCCGCATTCTCAAGCAAGGGCAGCTTCTTAAAGTCGATTATGATGACGTTGTTTGGCTTAATGCTATCAACTGTCGGGACCGATCAAGCCTCAGGTGTTGAACGTTTCACCTTTGGTAAAATTGATTTACTAGACGGTATTAGCTTTTTGTTAATTGCGATGTCGATGTTTGCGTTATCTGAAGCGCTGATGTCAATTATTCGTAAAAAGCAAGCTGACGACACCATGAAGCAAGCGACCCCAGAGGTTGGCAGCTTAAAACTAACTAAAGAAGAAGTTAAAGACGTGATCCCAACCATTGGTCGTTCATCGGTCTTAGGATTCTTTGTTGGTGTGTTACCTGGTGCAGGCGCGACTATCGCATCATTTTTGGCCTACGGCATGGAACGTAACCTTGCTTCTGCTAAAGAAAAACTTAACTTTGGTAAAGGCAGCCTGCGTGGACTGGCCGCACCAGAAACAGCGAACAATGCCGCTTGTAGTGGTTCATTTGTACCGCTATTAACTTTGGGTATTCCAGGTTCAGGTACTACGGCAGTAATGCTTGGCGCATTAATGGCTTATGGCATTCAACCTGGACCTCGATTATTAATTGATAATCCGGAAGTTTTTTGGTCAGTTATTGTATCGATGTACGTTGGTAACATTGTGTTATTGGTGATTAACTTACCGTTAATTCCATACATTGCCCGCGCGTTAACCTTGCCTAAGCAACTATTAACGGTCTTAATCTTGTTCTTCTCACTGATTGGGGTATATCTAGTATCATTTAATACCTTTGACATTGTGATGATGGCTGGGTTTGCGATTATTGCTATCGGTCTGCGTTTATTAAACTTTAGCATGTCGCCACTGATCCTTGGTTTCATTCTAGGCGGTATGTTAGAGCAAAACTTACGCCGTTCTTTAACCTTATTTGATGGTTCAATATCATTTATGTGGGAACGCCCTATTACCCTCAGCATTTTAATTCTGACCGTGTTGGTACTAATAATGCCATTGCGGGCCGCCTTTAAAAAGGACGATAAACAAGGTGCACAACCTGAGGTAGCTGAACTTTAATCTTAAACTTTAGCCCTGTACGTTAGCCATCAGTTATCGTGCATAGTAAACCGAACTTGAATTGTTCAAGTTCGGCTTAAAACAGTACTCTAAAAAGCAACATAGAAGTTTACTTCTATGTTGCTTTTGTTGTTGTATGACTTGTTACTTTGGCTACTTAAAAGGCCTTAAAACATCACCACACCAGAGAAAAGTCAGTTGTGATAAGCTGGCTTCTTATTTTGATATCAATACAGGAATTAATGACTAGGTTATGAAATTTTTGACCTCTTTTAAAAATCAGGGTTTACACAACAAGTTAGCCTTTTTTTCTTCCGGCGTTATTGTGTTGCAAATTGCCGGCTTAGGCCTGTTTAGTATCTACTACTTGCAACAGAATTTAGAACAACAAATCGGTCAGAAAGCGCTTTCTGTCGCGTTGTCTTTAGCCAATAGCCATGAAATAAAGCGCGGACTACTCAATCATGACAGTGATTCGGTGCAACAATATGTCGATAATATTCGAGCTGCGATTGATGCAAAGTTTATTGTGGTGGGCGACAGCCAAGGTATTCGCTATTCTCATCCTGATCCCAACAAAATCGGCAAAAAAATGGTCGGCGGCGACAACGATCGGGCCTTATTACTTGGTCAGTCTTATACTTCAAAAGCACGGGGTTCGCTCGGAATTTCATTGCGTGGCAAGTCACCGATATTATCTAACGATGGCAAAATCATCGGTTTAATTTCGGTCGGCTATCTTGAAAGTGATATCGACTTGATTGTTGATAAATACGAATATACATTTTTTTATGTTTTTGGTTTTGTGATTTTTTCTGGTGCCTGGTTAACCCTGTATATTGCCAAACGTTATCGTGATGAAATCTTTGGCCTAGAGCCCGAGGAAATAGCCCGAACTTACACCGAACGCCAAGCAGTATTAGAATCGATTCCCGAAGGCATTATCGTGACCGATGAAAATGATCGAGTCACTAGCATTAATCCTAGCGGGCTGAAGATGTTAGGCAATAGTGATGCCGAGCATATTGTCGGCTCAGCTTTGGCGCAATTATTACCCGATTATCAATCATTATTTAGTAGCGATTCACTGCAATCGTGGCGTGATATAGAGGTTGAAGTTAATCACCAAACCATGCTGATGGCCAAAACACCCTTAATCATCGGCGGTATTCATAAAGGCGTCGTCATTATTTTCAGGCTTAAGGACGACATTGAAGTATTAAGTCAGAAATTGTCACAGGTGCAACAGTTTTCAACCATGTTACGGGTGCAAACTCATGAATATTCGAATAAACTCAATACCATCGGCGGCTTAATTCAAATTGGTTCGGTCGATGAAGCACTTGAGCTTATTACCAGCGAAAGTTCGGGTTATCAGCAACTGATTGCTTTTTTAATTCGCACCGTGCCCGACCCGATTATCGCCGGGCTAATTTTAGGTAAATATGATGTCGCCAAAGAGCGCAATATACAATTTATCATCGATACTGATAGTGGTTTAACCGAAGTGCCCAAGCGGATCCCCAGAGAAAAGCTCGTTACTATTTTGGGCAATCTACTTGAAAATGCCTTCGACGCCAGCATTGCCAATACCAAACAAGAGTCTAAGGTGCTGCTGTCGATGACCGATATTGGTCCTGATTTGATTTTTGAAATTGAAGACTCAGGTAATGGTATTAACGATCAGCAAATACAAAACATATTTGCATTTGGCCAAACAACAAAAACTGACCCGGGACACGGCATTGGCATGTACTTGGTCAAAAACTGTCTCAAACAAATCGGCGGTTCGTTGTCGATAACCAAAGCGAAAACTGGTGGTATGATAATGACCGTGTATATCCCGAAAATGAATTCGAAACACTTATCTGGCGAAGACACCCAATGAATGAACGCAGTGTATTAATAGTTGAAGATGATAGCCGCATAGCGAACATTTTAGCGAAAACTATCGGTAAAATTGATAATTTTGAAGTAGTTGGCATTGCAGCATCTGCTAGTCAGGCAATAGATTTGTTAGATTGCTTTTCCCCCGAATTAGTCTTTTTAGACATTAGTTTAACCGACAGCAGTGGCCTTGATGTTATAAAGCACATTCGCCAAGCGAGCCATGGTGTCAATATCAGTATTGTGATGTTAACGGCAGCCAAAGATGTTGAGATAATTCAAAAAGCCATTTCTTATGGGGTATTTGATTACATTTTAAAACCAATCGCCTTTAGCCGACTTGACCAAACGCTGCAACGCTATCTCGAGTATTGTCACCGACTCGACAGCAATGATGCCTTTGAACAAGAAGATCTCGATTTATTATTTCATAGCTCAGACAATGCGCCAATGAAACCGGTTAAGCCGCCAAGTGCGCCGAAAGGCATCGACACGATTACGTTGGACAAAGTACGCCAGGTCTTTAAACACAACGCCAATACACCTTACACTGCTGAAGCAATGTCAGAGTGTATCGGGACCAGCAGAACCACAGCCAGACGTTATTTAGAGTTCTTGCTTTCCAATAACGAAGTGGTGGCTGACATTGAATACGGCACAGTTGGCCGACCCGAGCGCCATTACGTTTTAAGTTAAGATTGCTAGCGCCATTGCACATCAAGGGTAAATAGATAACCAGCGCCATAAACAGTTTTGATAATTCGGGCGTTGGTATCATCTTGTTCGAGCTTTTTTCTTAGCCGCGACATCCGCACATCAATGCTGCGGTCGAACGAGCTCACATCGTCACTGAGTAAACGTTCTCGCGATAGTATTTGCTGAGGTGCATTTAGAAAAATCATTAACATTTGCGCCTCTGCGGCGCTTAACATCTGTGAATGGCCGCTAAGTTCGCTCAAGGTCAGCGTTGAGGCTTCAAAGGTCCAACGGCCAAAGTGTGCAATTTTGTCAGTGGTTAGCTGATCTGCCTGACTGACTTCTAGCCGCCGAATAATACTTTTAACCCGCGCCACTAATTCGCGTGGGTCAAAGGGCTTACCAAGATAATCATCGGCACCAAGCTCTAAGCCCAATACCTTATCGGGCAGGCTGTTGCGCCCTGACAAGATGATTACTCCTATTTTTTTATCTTCAAACAGCTCTTTGACGAGCGTTAGGCCGTCCATATCAGGTAAGCCTAAATCGATAATGCACAATGAAGGACAAGCATTGTTGATTGCACTTAAGGCCTCGGTGCCAGTATTGAATGATCGAGTATCAAAATTGTAACGTTCGAGTTCTTCACAAACTAGGTTGCAAATGTCGCTTTCGTCGTCAATAACGTAAATTAATGGTCTAGTTTTCACTGCAAGTATCGCCTGTTATACAAATTGCATTAATTTAGTCATCTGTTTTTAACGCGAACAACCGGGTTAGCGCGTCGAAAATGACCCTTTGTTAATGCACTTGTTATTATTATTATTGTTTTTCTAATGCGGCCCTTAACTCTTCCCCGCTAAAAGGCTTACGTAAGATGCTTATTGTTGGATCTTGTTGGTTAGCTTTTTCATCATAAGCATAGCCACTCATTAACACAACCCTAGTGTTTACAGAGCCTTGCTTGATTAAGTTTGCTAGTTCAAAGCCATTCTTGGCGCCTGGCATGCTGATGTCTGACACCATTGCATCAATACCACTGACACTGGCAATCAATTGCTCGGCCTCATCACTGTCTTGTGCCTCGATGACATTAAAACCAAAAGACAGTAACTGTTGTCGCACAACGGCTCTAACATCGCTATTGTCTTCAACTAATAAAATTAATTGATCGCGAAAGTCAGCCTTAATTTGTGGTTGCTGGTTGTTTGAACTGTCGGCTAATAACTTGGGGCTTGCAAGCAAGGGCAATAAAAATGACACAATAGCGCCGCCCTCAGCTCGGTTACCCAGTTTAATATAACCTTGAGATTGTTTAATAAAACCAAACACCATGCTCAAACCAAGACCTGAACCCTGCCCCACAGGTTTGCTGGTAAAAAAGGGCTCAAATGCGGTGATAATAGCCTCAGCTGAAAAACCACGGCCGTTATCTAAAATATTAAATTGGACATAACTGCCGCCAATTACGTGTTGATCCCACGTTTGAAGATCGTCATCGCTTTGGTTTATGAGCTGTTTTTGACTGATCTGTATTGTGATTTCACCCGTATTGCCCATCGCATCTTTAGCATTTAACACTAAGTTAATTAAACAGTTTTGTAATTGACTGTCATCAATATACAGCGCCAAATTAGTTTGACCAAACTCCGTATTAAGCCTGATAGTGCTCGGCAATGAACTTGCCAATAATTCAGCAGTTTCGGCCACCAGCTTGTTCACTTCAATCGATTTAGGACTAAGAGACTGTCGGCGCGAGAATGCCAATAAACGGTTAGTTATATCACTGCCGCGCCGCGCTGCCTTAATCGCAGGTTTAAGGTGCTTATTGAGCGCTAGATCAACGTCGTAACGTTGTTGTGCCAGCAATAGATTGCCAATGATAATGGTTAATATATTATTGAAATCATGCGCCAAACCACCCGCTAATTGGCCAACCGCATTGATCCGTTGTGCTTGATGCAGCTGTTGTTGCGCTTGCAAGCTTTGGTCCATTACCTGATGCAGCTGACTGTTAGTTTTGGCCAATGCTTGAGTCCTAATGGCGACTTTAGAGTCAAGATCGCTGATATTGGTCCGCAACTGCCCCACCATATCGTCAAAAGCCATTGCTAATACGCCAAGTTCATCGGTTCTGGTTATGCCACTCGTCAGCGTTAAGTCGCCCTGACTGACTTGCTTTGCCACCGCGGCTAGCCGACTAATTGGCCGGGTGATCCATTTAGAAAAAACAAAGGCAAGTACAATCGCAAAAACTAAGGCACTTAAACCGATGATTAAAATTCGTCGGCTTAACACTTCACCACTACGTTGTAGTTCATCGACGTACACGGAAGAGCAAATATACCAACCCAGCCCCGCTAAATAGCGCACCAACGACAGTTTATTATGGCTGTAGTTGTTCGGATCGGTTGGTCGATCCCACTGGTAAATCAGTTCGTTTTCCGTGTCGGCGACATCCATTAATTCTTGCAGTATCGACTGATTAGTTAGCGGATCTTTAAGTGCTAACGCATTGGTGTCGTTAATGTTGGCATTGGGGTGGATCAACATATTGCCTTGTTGATCAAATATAAATAAATAGCCCGTTTTGGCAATCACTATTTGTTCGATGCTCTGGCGTAATTCATTAATAGCCTGAGCCCGGCGCAAGCTAACTTCTTGTTCAATATCGTCAATATAAATGCCGGTGCCGACAAAAATATTCCATTGGGGTAAATAGCGCATATAAGACAGCTTTTCACCCTCGCCCTGCTCACCTAAGCGTTGCCACGGATAACGATAAAAGCCGTCTCCCTCGGTGAGTACTTGCTTAATCACGGTTGGGATCACGAGTTCGCCCTGACTATCGGTTAAATTTGACGCGTCAAGCTGATGAAATTTTGGATCGGGGTGAGATAAGATAATCGCTTGAGCGTTAGCAACCCAACTGTAATTCTCTTTACCGTACTTAAAGTTTCGCAGTCCTTGATAGGCTTTCTCTAGCGCTGCTTGCTCGGTTAAATTATCTTGGCGGCCTTGGGCAACTGTATTGTTAATGTAGGCAACTGTTAATTCAAGTGCCGTTACCAAGTTTCGTTGATGCCCCGCCAGCGCCTCTTGTCGATAAGCTGTTAGGTTAAGATCCATTTGATTGGCCAAATCATACACATTATTTAACGCGAGCCGACTGGCGTTTAATTCACTGTGATAGACCTCTTTATTGATTAGCGGTACTGAATACCAATACACCACAATAAACAACACCAACAAAATTGAGGCAATGGCCGAAAAGAAAATACGCGATAGCTTATGTTGCAAAAATCCAAGCTCCATTTTTATCAAAAACCTCATTAAATAACCCAGAATTTATACCATAACAACAGGCAGAACAACATGCAGAACAACATGCAGAACAACATGCAGAATAACATGATCTTAGCTTTGCGATATTAGATCAAAAAAGGCTGGATAAATCCAGCCAAAGGCCACAGCAAGGGAGAACTGCATAATAACTATGACCAACAACGTCCCAACATTAGGACTAAAATTTAATCATTAGCGAGCTCTCGTAATAAAAACTTTTGAATTTTACCGGTCGAGGTTTTCGGCAGTTCGCCAAAAAACACCGATTTAGGCGCTTTAAAACGCGCCATGTTAGTACGGCAAAAATCAAATACCTCTTGTTCGGACAAGTCTTCACCGGGTATTAGCGTAATAAAGGCGCATGGCGTTTCGCCCCACTTGTCATCTTTTTTAGCCACCACCGCAACCTCTTGAATTTTGGGGTGGCGATACAAAATGTCTTCGACTTCAACACTCGAGATATTCTCACCGCCCGAGATGATGACATCTTTAGAACGGTCTTTAATTTCAATGTAACCGTCGCTATGCCATACCGCCAAATCCCCTGAATGCAGCCAGCCACCAGCAAACGCGCTGTCAGTGGTGGATGGATTTTTAAGGTATCCTTTCATCACCAAATTTCCGCGCATAAATATTTCGCCGATGGTGTTGCCGTCTTGCGGCACTGGCTTTAATGTCGTGGGATCAGCAACCATTAACTGCTCTAACATCGGCGAGCGAACACCTTGACGTGATTTTAGCTTGGCCTGCTGCTCGGTACTTTGCGTGTTCCATTTGTCATGCCAAGCACAAACAACCGACGGGCCGTAGGTTTCCGTTAAGCCGTAAACATGAGTCACTTTAAACCCCGATGCTTCCATCCCTTCAATGACAGATGCCGGTGGCGGCGCGCCAGCGGTCATGACCTTAACCTGATGGTTAATGCTGTCCTTTAACGCTTGCGCAGCGCCATTGAGCATATTGAGTACAATCGGCGCGCCGCAGAAATAACCGACGTTTTCGGTGTTTATTAACGCATAAATTAATTCGGTTTTAACATGCCGCAGGCTAACACTGGTACCGGCGGTTGCTGCTATAGACCACGGAAAACACCAACCATTGCAATGAAACATCGGCAAGGTCCATAAATACACCGGGTGCTCACTCATACCCCATGACATCACATTGCTCACGGCATTTAAATAAGCGCCGCGGTAATGATAAACCACCCCTTTTGGATCGCCAGTTGTGCCAGAGGTATAATTGAGCGTGATCGCGTCCCACTCATTGTCAGGATTAACCGGACTAAAGTCACTCGTGCCTTCGAGCAATAATTGATCGTAAGTTAAGGCGCCAATGAAATCTCCCTCGTTAAAGTTGGGATCATCAATGTCGATCACCAGCGGTTTGTGTTCGAGCATCCGCAACGCTTTTTTTACCACCGGGCTAAATTCACGATCGGTTATCAGCACCTTGGTTTCGGCATGCACTAAAATAAATGCAATGGCTTGGGCATCAAGCCGGGTATTAATCGAATTTAATACGGCGCCGCTCATCGGTACTGCAAAATGCGCTTCAAAGTGCTCACTAATATTGGGCGCAATAATGGAAACCGTATCTCCTTTGCCAATACCACGCTGTTGCAGCGCACTGGCAAAACGGCAACATCGCTGATACACCTGCTTCCAACTACGGCGTATATCCCCATTAATGGTGGCGATTTTATCGGGGTAAACAAATGCCGACCGCTCTAAAAATGAAATGGGGTTTAGCGCGACATAGTTAGCCGGATTAGGTTCTAGATATTGATCAAATATATTATGTTTAGTCATTGGCAATCTCCGGTGCGCTTATGATTTGTCTGAGTCAGCTGTTGCCAGCTTGCTAGCGGCTTCATCGTCAAAGACGACATCTTCTTGAGCATTGTGCTTACCCAGTAATTTTGGGCGTTCAATGAAGAAATACAGCACTAAGCCAATAACTACCGCGTAAACCGTTGATTTAGGATCGGGCATTGCCAAGGTCACCGCCACAATACCGGCGACGCCACGTTCAGTTGAGTTTTTCAGCTGTTCCATGCCGACCATAATGCAAATGTAAGCGGTTAAAATAAGTGTTAAAGACAACGCTATTGGCAATACCGGCTTAAATATCGTCACTAATGGCAAGGCGAATAAAGCCAAAAGCCCACTAATCCAGAATGTTCCGCCGCCGCTATAAATGGAGTCCATTGAAGTTCGCCCCATTGCATAACGTTCGGCAACAGTGGCGTGAGCAGCGGTCCATAACGGCCCAGCAAGTCCAGGCCACGGAGCAAAGAATGCATGAATTGCATTGCGGATGGCGGTCACTAAATGAACCCGATCGACATTCTCTTCAATGGCTTCATCGGTCCGAATATGGTCGACCCGTTTTACCAAAGTGAAA
>Ga0209395_1007482_pt1 | contig 11462 bp, 8 predicted proteins | sample GOMGulsemesocosm_3_FD_184635 | JGI IMG/M metagenome (GOLD analysis project Ga0209395, IMG submission 184635) | Methane-oxidizing microbial communities from mesocosms in the Gulf of Mexico - GOM9D Gulf of Mexico (SPAdes) (version 2) | ecosystem: Environmental > Aquatic > Marine > Cold seeps... | reverse complement strand
TCAAACCGTTGAAGCCGTTTGTATTCCAATGAGCGCCAGTTGCGATAATTACTTTCTCCGCACCGTACTCAAGAATATCGTCAGCTGTCATTTCTTTCTGACTCAGAGCAAGCTGACTTTGCTTGTTAGACTTAAGCTTCAGCAGTTTTTCAATTTGGAACTCACGGTAATCACGGTGATAGCCCCACTCAGCCAGACCTGGCAGAGTAGCAACTTGGTTTACGTAACCGCCCACTTTTTCGGCCTTATCAACCAAGTGAACCGTGTAACCACGCTCAAGCAGAACACGTGTTGCTTCAGAACCCGCAGGACCCGCACCAACAACCAAGACTGAATCATCAGAACCCGCTTTAGGGAAACGCTCTGGGTGCCATCCACGACGGTATTCTTCACCAGCAGTAGCATTCTGAGTACAGATCATTGGAGGACCACCGATCTCCCAACGAGAAATACAAACGTTACAACCGATACACGTACGGATATCTTCTGGACGACCTTGATCGATCTTGTTTGGCAGATGAGGATCAGCAATAGACGGGCGTGCTGCACCAATAATGTCCAGCTGACCAGAACGGATAACTTCAGCCATTTTTTCTGGGTCAGTGAAACGGCCCACACCCAATACAGGTTTTTTGGATACCGCTGTAACAAAACGCTGCCAAGGAAGCTGATGACCTTGCTTATGGAAACGAGATGGACCTGCATCTTCGCCCCATTCGGCAATATCGCCAACGTTAATATCCCACAGATCCAAGTACGGATCAGCAAGCTCAACAAATTTCAGACCTTCTTCTTCAACTTCAACACCAGCATCACCGTACAAAGTATCAACCGCAAAACGAGTTGCAATCGCACACTCATCACCCACTGCCGCCTTAACTTTATCCAGTGTCTCAATCCAGAAACGCGAACGGTTTTCGAAAGAACCACCGTAGCCATCAGTACGCTTATTGTAATAAGGCGACAAGAATTGCAGCGGTAGGTAAGAGTGAGAACCGTATACATAGATGATATCGAAGCCAGCATCACGCGAGCGCAGAGCAGCATCAACGTAGAACTGCTGAACCATGTTGATATCGTCCTGGTCCATTTCTTTACAGTACGTCATCGTCTCAAATTCAGATGCCGACTGGCTTGGTCCACGGGCTGTCGCACGTGATTCCATACATGGAGCATGCGCACCACCGTACCACAGCTCAACACCACACAGAGAGTTATACTTGTGAACTTCGTCAGTCATTGCACGCAGGTTACGCACATCACCCTCATCCCAGATACGTGCAGACACACGATGTGTATCATCAGACTCGGGAGAAATTGAGATGTATTCAGTGTTAACCGCAGCCCAACCACCTTCACATTTCAGTGAACGGTGAGCAGCCTGGAAGCCCGGGCGGTCAGTACCCGCACCAATACAGTGAGGCACTTGGTAAAAACGGTTACGGAGTGTTTTGGGACCAATTTGAATTGGTTCAAATAAAATATCATGCTTCGGATCGCGAGCCATCTAGGACATCCCCTTTTATCTATTAACGTATTTTTAGCCAGTTAACGCTAAAATAGCCGCCCCTGCGGCCACATAAACTGACTTTCTAATTGCTAAACTTACGCAAAGCCCCTTTTCTCAAAAAAGCCTCACGAATCAGTACCGCCCGTATACTTAACACCACATCACTGCAGCACCTAGCCCCCCCCAACACTGACGAGACCCTGACGAAACTATAAGACGAAGCTTAAGAGCGTCGCCCAAAACCGTCAATTCAACGCTTTGTATACCACCGGCTTGCTTCCGCAGCAGGATAAAGCGGTCTTTATAGGTACCTACCAGAACTCTTGCTACCGCTTTATGGGTAGTTTCTCTATTAGCAGCTGACCAGAACAAAGCTTTAAGGGTAAACTTCACATCAACAACAAATAACCCATACCCCAGAGGAACCTCTCATCATGCGTTACCGGAAAGCCTGCGCTTTATCCCTGATACTTATACCCACGCTTGCACTTGCACAGACAGACAAAATTAACTGCAAGGAATTTGCAGCTGAGCAACTTAAGGAAATAAAACAGGAATACTACGGCGCATTAACGCGCGATGAAGCCATATTCGCAAGAAATGTAGCAGAGAGAAGCTGTAGAGCGCTTTTTAATACAGTAGAAGAAGAGCGAGCAGCTATCCAGACTCATCAACCATCAAAAAACAAAGAAAAAGTGCACTGGTGGGATGAAATCAGCGACAACAAACAAGCAAAACCTACCATCATCAAGGCGCATCAAAAGGGAGGCAAATAAAAAAAACGCTCAACCCACCTTCTCTATCAGGATTAGCCCAACACCTATCGCTTCATCCTACATATTACAGGCAAAAAAATAGGCGACCAATTGGCCGCCTATTTTTTAACTAGTACTAGCTAAACTAGACTTAGAAAGAACGAGATACTGAGAACTCTAGATCACCGTCTTTAGCAAAGTCTGCGCCAGCCCAAGCATTCAGATCATCAACTTCGCTATTATCGTGGTAACGAATATCGAAGTCAAAACCAGCTGCTGACTTAGTCAGACCAACTTCAGTGTGGTTATAGTCATCACCGAAGAAATCATTCTCACCAGCACCACCAACATCTTGGTGACCGTATGTGAAGTCAATACCCCAGCCATTTGGCAATGCAAAAGCTACGTTGATAGAAGTGTACAGAGCCGCATCAGCCTCACTACCGTCAGCACAGAAATGGCAATCGAAGAATTCTGGCGAGTAGTTTGCTACCAGTGTTACGTAAGGCGTGCCTGGCAGATTATCAAAACCCATACCTGCAGAAGTCCACAGCTCAAATGTTTGGTCGTCACGTGAACCGTTTGCGCCGCCTTCTTGACCTGGGTAGGTGTACCACAGTGGCATAACCATCAGATCAACACCACCAACATTGTCAGCCCAACCAAAATAGAAATCCAGCTCGACAGTAGCACCACCACCGTCTACTGAAAGATCAGGATTCAAATCCAGATCAATCTGGCTGCTCGCCCAAGTACCAGCGAACCAAGAACCATAACCCCAGTCAAAACCACCCTGCATGGTCATATCATCATTACTAAACGTAACACCACGGAAAGTGTAATCAGTTGTGAACGTCAAATTAGCGCTGAAGTTTTCAGCGGCAAACATATCATCACCAGCAACAGCAACAGTACTGCCAGCAAGCAGAGCTGCACCCAACAAAGAACCTAATACTTTATTTTTCATTATAAAAATCTCCTCGTTTTTGATTTGTTTCCAAATCTTAAAAAACTATTTCCCCTAGGCGTTGAACTTTTCAACCCCGACATGGTAAATAAAACTTTCACCATGGTAAAGAACTTTTATCTACGGTAAACATCCACGCGATGCTTATGACCTAAAACCAGTAATTACAGATGGTTACAAGCAAATACCAGCACAGGTTTGAGCATAAGAATAGTTATTTTACACCCATTGTCCAGAAAAAATTGCTGGCGCAGCAACCAAACCAGACGTTATGCTCTACCCATACGAAATATAAAACTCAACTTAACTACCTCTCTTAACTTGTTGAATTTCAAGTTTTTTATTTCCAATACAACCACTTACAACATCCTCATGTCAATTTGTTAAAAAAATACTGACTCACACGCTATGGCCAAACAACAGCAACAAAATAATTTTAAATTTCTTCTCTCAAGCTTCATTATTTTTGCTTTTTTAAGCTTTAACGGCCTGTTATACAAGGAACAAAACGAATATTCAGAGCTTTTCATCGCATCCCAAAACACCTGCTCCGAAATAATCAGGACACTGGTTGCCCCCCAGGCCCTCAACACTCACCAACAAATTGCCAGCGACCACGCCACTCTTCAGAACAGCCTCGAAGAACTAAAATCCCTCAAATTACTCTCCACAACAGGCAAAGACATTTATAACGAATGGGAAGATAAAGTATCGCCCGCTTTACTCGCCACCTTAAATAACACTAACGAACGAGAAGATGACCCTGCGTTATTATTAATCACACACCTACAGGCAGATCTCCACGCAGCTTATAAAAAAGCTTATAGCCAAAGCCATGAACGCGGCAGTTTACTTTCATCGATTGTACTGGCATTACTTCTTGTTCTTTTGGCGTATCTATATATATGTCGCAATCAATCTGTACCCGTGAAAACAGAGAAAACCGTCACCGCAAGCATTGATCACAACCAACATCCTCTACCCGAGGACAGCACACTACTACACCGCACACTACCCAGCCTTATTGACAACCCTGACTCGTTGGAGCCACTAAAAACACTGCTTAGTGAAATCGAAAAAACAATCAATGCCTCATCTAGCGCCGTCTTCCTTTATAACAGAAACAACCAACTGCCAAACTTACTGGTCTGCACCTTTATTAATGAACAAGAATTACATCTTTCATCGGCTGATGACTTCCCCGACAGCTTCATCCGCATTAAGTCCCAGTACCACTCTATTAACATAGCAACCTACTGTGGAAGTTATAAAATGGTAGCAATCCACCTACCCTACGACACAGAAAACAAAGCCAGCGCTTTATTGCTATTAAAAATAGATAGAGATACCGAGCTTGATGAAAGGCAAACTCGCCTACTCACTGATCACGCCGAATTACTCGCTAGCATGATCCACATTTCTCAATTCTTTAAACACAAACTACGGAACGTACAATACGAGGAACGTGCCACCATCGCCCGAGAACTGCACGACTCTATCGCTCAATCCTTATCCTATCTAAAAATCCAGGCCAGCCGTCTTCAGTCATTAGTGAACAGCGACAAAACCAGTCCTGACAGCAATCTGATACAAATTGACCTATCAGTTCAGGAACTTCGTGAAGGCATCAGCATTGCTTATCGCCATCTTCGTGAACTGCTCACCACATTCCGACTCACCATGGATGGCAACAGTTTTGCCCGCGCTATCGAGGACTCGATAAAAGAATTTGAAAAACGCTGCTCTATTGTTTTCGAACTGGACAATAGATTGCCTGATGGCGAGCTCAGTGTTGCAGAAGAAATGCAACTACTGCATATTATGCGCGAAGCATTATCGAACGTTGTGCGCCATTCCCACGGCCAATACACCAAAGTTACGCTACTACGTAACCAGGACGGCAAAGTGAGAATGTCCATTGAGGATGATGGCATTGGCTTAGCGCCAGCCGGCGACAGGGGGAACCACCACGGCCTGATTATCATGCAAGAACGTACACGCAGCATTGGCGGCACTCTTGAATTGGAAGAGCGCGAGAAACAAGGAACTCGCGTATTAGTTACCTTCCAAAGCGTCAAGGACAGCCAATAAGCCAGCAACAAGCAAAACTGCACAGTTAACTTTGAGGTCAAAAATGACAAACAATCCCGCACACACCATCATTCTTGTTGATGATCACCCGTTATTTAGAAAGGGGGTCGCTCAATTAGTAGGCGACGACGAACACTTCTCACTGGTGGGCGAGGCATCAAATGCGCAAGACGGTATCGCTCTCGTTGAAGAGCTTGATCCTGACGTTGTCTTAATGGATCTAAACATGAAGGAAATGAACGGTATTGAAGCGCTGACGGAACTTCGCAAGCGCGGAGTTACCGCTGTGGTGGTTATTTTCACTGTATCCAATCATGAAAAAGATATTCTTGCCGCCATGAAGGCTGGCGCCGATGGTTACCTTCTGAAGGACTGCGAACCTGAAGACCTGATGGAAAAACTGCGACTTGCAGCGACCGGAAAAAGCGTTCTGGACGACGAGCTCGTGCAAATCGTCACTCATGCCCTGCGCGAAAACAAACCGACCCCACCCTCCAGTAAAAACATGCTCACAGCCCGCGAAAAGGACATCCTTGATTTATTGGCCGCCTGCAAAAGTAATAAGGCCATTGCCAACGAATTGGGCATTACGGATGGCACAGTAAAGGTCCATGTTAAAAACCTTCTACGCAAACTCAACCTAAAATCCCGTATAGAAGCCGCCGTTTGGGCACTGGAAAATCAAGATAGCGACGAATAACACGTAAGCATGTCCAATTTACCCCGAAAGAGATACCGCCCTGGCTCAATAGCACCCTTAAAACAAACGCGTACTATAGTCACAACAGCAATCTTCCCACCCACTCACAGTAAAATATGTCCCAGATCATAGACTTTTTTGGCAATTTGATGAACAAATCTGCCTCGACAGATCGCGACGGCACAACCTCGTCAGACGTCAAACCAAAACCGTTGAGTGAATTAGACTACCTACAGGAGGTGGTCTTTAAAATCAACTCGTCTGGGCAATGGCTATTCCTCAACAGAAGGTGGTCAAACTACACGGATTACAGCACTGATGAATGCCTGGGGAAAAGTTGGCTAACCCACATACACCCTCAGGATCATGACACCTGTCGTGAGTATCTGCGCAGAATAACCAAAGGCCAACCGGAAAGCCTGTCGGCACCGATACGCATCATCACTCGGAAAAACGAATCTCGCTGGATGGAAATGCGGGCCAGTGTATTGCCGAGCGAAAACTCGCAAACCTTTATCTTGACCGGCACATTAACCGACATTTCAGCCGAAAAATCTGAAAGTGAGCGTCAGCTAGCGCAATATCGAGCACTTTTTTCATTGGCCAGCAATATTCCTGGCATGATGTATCGCTGTCGCAACAACCGCGATTGGACCATGGCGTTTGTCAGTTCGGGCAGCTCAATATTAACCGGTTACGAATCCGACGATATCGTTAACAACAAAACCGCCTGGAGTGACATTATTCACCCCGAAGCACGTGAATACGTCTGGATGACAATTCAGTCAGCGGTACAAAACCAACACCCTTTTGAGCTTACCTATCGTATCATCACCAAAACAGGTGAAGAGAAGTGGGTATGGGAACGAGGCCAAGGCAACTTCTCAGCCAACGGTGAATTACTTGGCCTGGAAGGGTTAATCACCGATATTACCGACAATAAAAGACAGTCTCTACGTATCGAACGTGACAGTCTGTTTGACCCCTATACACGATTGGCAACCCAGCACCTGTTCTTCAACCGCATCCAACATGCTATTGACCTGATTAAGGAACAGCCCAATAAGGAATTCAGCGTTGTCATTGTCAATATAAGTCAGCACAGCAATCCCGGGAATGAGACTAACGCCAACCAGAATGATGAAGTGGTGAAGGAAATTGGCCTCCGTCTAAATAGCATCTTGCAGTCCTCCGCTACAATTTGTCACCTTAATAACGAAGGGTTCGGCATCCTTATCGAGAACTGTAAAACAGCAAAGGCCAACAGCACCAGTCGTACTGTTCGCTCCATCCTGAGCTGCCTGAGCGCGCCGATCAAACTGGAGCACTCCACCCTTTATACCAAAGTCAGCATCGGCGTCGCGCAATATAATAATCACGACACTAACTCCGACATTCTCGGCGAAGCCAACCGCGCAGCAGTACAGGCAAAAGGGCTTGGCGGCAACAAAATCGAGTTTGCTGACGCGCAGATGAACACACGCATGAGCGCAATCCTTGGCACCGAGGCCGAATTACTCAAATCATTTGAAGCAGAACAGCTACAGCTCATTTGCCAACCCTTAAAAGCACCTGGCAAAAATGGATTACATGCGTTGGAAGTTAAAGTCGCATGGGAACACCCTCGTAGAGGCACACTACTCGCCGAAAATTTTTACCAACTTATTCATGACGAAACACTCATTCGCAGGCTCGGTAAATTCATCCTGAAAGGCATTGCAGAGATAACTAAAAACTTACCCAGTAACGACCAAAGCATTCAAATTTACCTACATGGCTTAGGTGAATCGATAATGAATGGTGAACTGTTACCCAATTGCATTAACACACTGACCGAGCTACACCCAGCAGAACTGAAAACCACACGATTCATTATAGATATTGATGACAAATTACTGACCAATATTGACTATAATGGCCTACAAGCGCTGCAACAATTACAAAAGCACAACATAGGTATTGCGGCCACTGGCATCAAAGTCGAGGCGCCCTATGCAGACTTATTATGTCTGCCAGGTATTCAGGCCATCAAGCTCGATCTAACCGCTGAGCCACCGAGCCAAACCAATCTCAAGGCATACAATGCCATGATTGCCTGTTACCACGCACTCGACATAAATGTAATCGCCGAAGGTGTAAACACACCGGAAATCAACACAGCTATTGAAACATCAGGTTTTGATTATTTACAGGGCACACAGATTAATCAGGAATAAGAAAAAAAAGGGGTAGCAAACTAGCTTTCCCAAGCCGGCACACCAAATTCGGCCAATAATTGCGCCGTTTCAGCAACAGGCAGCCCTACTACACCCGTATAACTGCCTTCAATGCTGCTAACAAAAACAGAACCTAACCCCTGAATTGCATACCCGCCCGCCTTACCTTGCGGCTCACCCGTTTCCCAGTAAGCCTCACACTCTTGTTCTGACAGAGATCGGAATCTCACTTTTGTCTTAACCAAGCGCGTTACCTGTTTATCTGCACTCACCACACTGACCGCAGAATAGACCTGATGCTCACTGCCTGAGAGGGCCATCAGCATTTCAAGCGCATGTGCCTGATTCTCCGGTTTACCATACACTTGGCCGCTACAAATAACCGATGTATCGCCACCAAGCACAATGGCACCAGGATCATCGGCCAAAGTTTGCAATCCGGCCTGCGCCTTCGCCAAAGCCACCCGTTGCACATAATCTTCGGGGCTTTCTTTGGGTAAACAGGATTCATCAACATCAACCACGACCACTTCAAAGCGCACACCAATTTGCATCAACAGTTCATGGCGACGTGGTGACGCTGAAGCGAGATAAAAAGACATCAATTAAATCCGTTGAAATTGAAATTTAGAGGGCTTAAAGCACATTAAAGCCACGCCGCACTCCGCGCAGCAGCATAAACAACGCAGGCCACAACACAGCACTCACCAGCGCAGGCATCAGGAACATTAACGATAACGAGGTCACGCCAAAGGTACCCTTCACCCAATGTACGATCAGCTGATATAACGCTACCAGCGCAAAGACAAATAACCATTGCTGTAGCCAGCTGAACATTCGCACACGTTGATAAACCAGCAACATGACATAGGCGACTACTGTCAGCGCCAGTGCATTAAGCCCTAACAAACTGCCCTCAAGGACATCCAGTAAGATACCCAATACCCAAGCAGTACCTAGGCCAACCCGTGTAGGCAAAGCAACAATCCAATATAACAAGACCAACGGCACCCACTCAGGACGCCACCATTGCATTGATTCCGGCAGCGGTAACGCACTCAACATCAGAGCCGCCAGTAATGACACATAAATAACCCAGTTCGCGCGAGATGGCCCCATTATCACAAGCCCTCCGCTGAATCATTTATCACAGCATCAGGCGGCATTTGTTGAGATAACTCACCCAATGACTCATTTTCCAAAGCCTTCTCCCTTGAAGTCAGCAGTAATACTTGCCGACTACGGGTCAGCTGTGCATTTGGGTGCACTTTAACATTGGCAAAGGGCTGTCCTGGATCATGCCGAACCTGCCCTACTGTCGCCACCGGGTAACCATAGGGAAAACGCCCGCCCAAACCCGATGAAATCAACAGGTCCCCTTCGATAATATCCGCTGTACCTGGCAGGTGGAGCAGCTGCAGCTCTCCCGTCAAACCCGTGCCAACAGCAATTGCCCGCACGCCGTTACGATTAACCTGTACTGGAATAGCATGGCGTGAATCCGTTAGCAGTAACACCCGACTGGAAAAGCGACTGTTCGAAATAACCTGCCCCATAATACCACTGGCATCCACCAGCGGCTGACCAACGCGGACACCTTCGTTACTGCCCTTGTTCACCACCAATTCATGACTGAAAGGATCTGGATCAACACCGATGACCTGCGCCAGCGTCACTTCTTCATCAATCTGTTCAGTACTTTTAAGTAACTCACGCAGGCGAATATTTTCAGCCGTCAGCGCGGTCATTTTTTGTAATTTTCGCTGTAACACCAGCGACTGCCCCCGCAACCCCTCATTTTCCTCCAGCAACACCTGATAATCGGAAGTGGTTCGATTCAACCATTCCATCATGCGTGGTGGGATATCAACGACATACTGAATTGGGGAAATCAGTGTCGTCAAACCTGAGCGCAGTACATCCATTTCTCGAAACTTATAATCGGTAAAAATCAGCAACAGCGAGAGCACTGCCAATACCAGCATGCGCAGGCCGACATCCGAATCCTTGATAAATATTGGTTTAATGGTGGTAATTCCTAGCGGTGTTTTAGTCACGAGTTGAAAACTGCAGCGCAAGTGTAACACCGGCCCATTTTTTTCGGCAAAACATTCGCCCATAAAAAAGCCGCTTCAGATAGAAGCGGCTTTGATTATTTGCTTTCAGTGCCAAAACTACTCTGAAGAGGTTAAATCCACACCATGATCAATCCATTCCAACGCCTTACCGCCACCACGTGCCACACAGGTCAGCGGATCCTCAGCAACAATCACTGGCAAACCAGTTTCTTCACTAATCAAACGGTCCAGATCACGCAGCAACGCACCGCCGCCCGTTAATACCAAACCGGATTCAGCAATATCGGATGCTAATTCAGGTGGCGCTTGTTCCAATGCACTCTTTACCGCCTGAACAATTGCTGACAACGGCTCCTGCAGGGCCTCGAGCACTTCATTGCTGTTCAGCACAAAGCTACGCGGGATACCTTCAGCAAGATTTCGGCCTCGCACATCAATTTCACGTACATCATCAGTTGGGTAAGCACTACCAATTTCCTGTTTAATACGCTCCGCAGTCGCTTCACCTATCAAGCTGCCGTAGTTACGACGCACGTAAGTGGTAATTGCTTCATCAAAGCGATCTCCACCAACACGAACCGACTCAGCAAACACAATGCCACTCAGCGAGATAATGGCGATTTCAGTGGTGCCACCACCAATATCAATCACCATTGAGCCCGTTGCCTCTTCAACTGGCAAACCGGCACCAATCGCTGCAGCCATTGGCTCGTCGATCAAATACACTTCGCGAGCACCGGCGCCCAGCGCTGATTCTTTAATCGCTTTGCGCTCTACCTGCGTCGAGTTATAAGGCACACAAATCAACACCCGAGGACTCGGTTTAATAAAATTATTCTCATGCACTTTGCTGATAAAGTGTTGCAACATTTTTTCTGTGACAAGGAAGTCGGCAATAACACCATCTTTAAGTGGACGAATAGCAGTAATATTACCCGGTGTACGACCCAGCATCCGTTTCGCATCTGTGCCAACGGCAGTTACCGTCTTCTGAGTACCTACCTGTCGAATCGCAACCACCGATGGTTCGTTCAACACAATTTCCTGATCACGAATATAAATAAGCGTGTTCGCTGTACCCAGATCAATGGACAGATCGGTGGAGAATAAACCTCTGATTTTTTTAAAAATCGACATGTAATATT
>Ga0209395_1007480_pt1 | contig 11470 bp, 8 predicted proteins | sample GOMGulsemesocosm_3_FD_184635 | JGI IMG/M metagenome (GOLD analysis project Ga0209395, IMG submission 184635) | Methane-oxidizing microbial communities from mesocosms in the Gulf of Mexico - GOM9D Gulf of Mexico (SPAdes) (version 2) | ecosystem: Environmental > Aquatic > Marine > Cold seeps... | reverse complement strand
CTTCTAGCATCATCTGCAAGAAGATCAGGATGATGAAGTTCAACAACAGGGTGGTCACGACCTCGTCGGCGCCAAAACGGGTTTTCAGATAAGTCGGCCCTGCCATGCCTGCAGCGCCAGCAGCGGCACCAGCCAGTAAAATGATCGGGATCAGAATAATCGACGGCGCATCAATCAGCCCGGTACCAACCGTAACGGCCGCCATCGCTCCAAGGTATAATTGGCCTTCGGCTCCGATATTCCAAAGTTTGGCACGAAACGCCATCGTCGCGGCAAGGCCGGTAAAAATCAGCGGTGTTGCACGGGTCAGCATTTCAGTGAATGCAAATTTCGACCCGAATATCCCCTTGGCCATTTGTGCATAAGCCTCAAAGACATTGGCCCCTGCAGCCAACAGCGGGATGGCTGCCAGCAAGAGCGCAATCAACGCAGATGCCACTGGAACCCCAATGGTCCACCATCGCGACGGTGCGTCACGTGGTTCAATCCTAATCATGCGTGTTCTCCTGCCATCATCAGGCCGATGGCCTCGCGGTCATTGGTGTGGGCCTCATGCAGCTGGCCGTCATGGATGACGATAATGCGGTCTGACAACGCCAGAACCTCGTCTAGATCTTCGGATATCAATAACACGCCTGCGCCCCGCGCGCGGGCCTCGAGCAGGCGGCGGGCAACTTCGGCTGCCGCGCCCATATCGAGCCCACGGGTGGGTTGATTGGCCAGGATCAAGTCTGGCATACACTCAAACACCCGTGCTAAAATCAGTTTCTGGATATTGCCACCGGATAGAAGTCTGGCGTCGGCATCAATGCCCGGTCCTCGGACATCATAATCTTTGCAAAGGTCTTGGGCGTGGCTGCGAATGGACTTTTGCTGCAAGAAACCATGTTTCTGCACGTCACTATCGCGCAACCGTTCGATCACCAGGTTTTCGGCAACTGACATCGCGCCGATAATGCCATCATGGTGGCGATCCTCGGGGATGCGGCCAACGCCGGCCTGCTGCATCATCGGCGGGGTGAAGCGGTGTATGGGCTTGCTACTTATCAACAGCTCACCGCTATCCGGAGTGGCCAGACCCGACACCAACCGCGCCAATGCCGATTGTCCGTTGCCCGACACACCGGCAATACCGACGATTTCATGGGTATGGATGGTCAAGTCTACCGCATGTAGGCTTGTCCGCGCACTGTCGCCTTTTACGGTCGCTGTCTTCAGCTCCAATACCGGTGCCCCCGGAGCCATCGCTTCGCGTGGCGTGGCGGGGGTGTCTGCGCCAACCATCATCCGGGCGATCAAGCGTTCATCGGCGTCTGATGTTGCGATCTCGCCGACCAACTTACCATGCCGCAGCACCGAAATCCGATGCGAAAAGGCAAGAACTTCGCGTAGTTTGTGCGAGATGAAAATCACCGACAGCCCGTCTTTGGTCATGGCGCCGATGTTATCAAAAAGGGTGTCGGCCTCTTGTGGGGTCAGCACTGCGGTGGGTTCATCAAGCACCAAAATACGCGCATCATGATACAGCGCCTTGAGGATCTCGACCCTTTGCCGTTCCCCCACGGTCAGCTTGCCGATCTGTTCATCCAGCCCAACTGTCAGGCCCGTGCGCTGCATAATCCTGCCAACTTTGGAACGGGCTGCCTTGCGCTTGTGCCGCCATGCCCACAAGCTTTCGGAGCCTAGCAGGATGCTGTCCAGCACCGTCAGGTTCTCGGCCAGAGTAAAGTGCTGATGCACCATGCCAATGCCAGCCTCTAGGGCGGCTTGGGGGTGGCCCAAAGTGAGAGGGCACATGTCGCCGCTCTCATCGGCAACGTCAATCGAGCCACCATCCGGTAGGTAATGCCCGAACAGCATATTCATCAGTGTGGTTTTGCCTGCACCGTTTTCGCCCAGCAATGCCAGAACTTCGCCACGGTGCAGGTCAATGCTGACAGCATCATTGGCAACAACCGAACCAAACCGTTTGGACAGGCTGTTTAGAGAAAGAACGCGGGTATTTGTCATTTGTGAAATAGGGGCCGGCCGAAACCGGCCCTCCTGTTCTTAGTTATCTGAAACCGGGGCTTCGTCGTTTACGGTGATGCTGTCGCTGCCATCCATGATCGCCGCTTCCTTGGCCTTGACCGCCGCAACTACGTCAGCCGAGACCAGTGCCTCGTCCATTGCGAGTGAGCCACCACCATGCGCCATGTAGCTATACTGGCCGTAGTCCTCGGCCGCATAGGATCCGGCAGCTACGGCCGCAATGGCAGTATCGACGGTTGCCTCCATATGCCACAAGGCTGATGCCAGAATGGTGCCCGGGTAATCGGCTGAGGTGTCGATCACGTTGCCGATGGCCTTGGCACCGCGCTCAACCGCAGCATCGGATACGCCAAAGCGTTCCGCATACATAACGTCAGCGCCAGCATCCATCATTGCAAAGGCGCTTTCTTTTGCCTTGGGTGGATCATACCAGCTGTCAATAAAGTTCACGAGGAATGTGACTTCGGGATTTGTTTCCCGAGCACCTTCCATAAAGGCATTCATCAGGCGGTTAACCTCGGGGATGGCATAGCCCCCGACCATTCCAATCACGTTGCTTTCACTCGCCGCACCGGCAACCATTCCGGACAGATAGGCTGGTTCGTGAATGAAGTTATCAAACACCGAAAAGTTGGGTTCTTGCGGGGCAAAGCTTGACCCCATCAGGAATGCCGTTTCGGGATAATCTGCGGCCACTTTCCGGGCAGCACGTTCCAGACCAAAGACCTCGCCAACGATCAGATTAACACCGCTTTCGGCATATTCACGCATTACGCGCTCGTAATCGGTGTTGGACACGTTCTCGGAGTAGGAATATTCAATGTCGCCGCGCTCTTGCGCTGCGGTCAGTGCAATATGAATTCGGCTGATCCATTGTTGCTCAACTGGCAGGGTGAAAATTCCGGCAACCTTTACGACATCAGCCATGGCAGCCGCCGAAGTCATCATCAACCCGAGCGTGGTTGCTCCGGCAATCACGCCTCTTCTGCTTAATAAGCTAGGTAGTTTCATATCAGTATCCTCTCTGTTGCTGCTCTTCGCCGCTTATCTAAGAAGCCATGCGCGTTTTGATCAATTGGTCAAGATAAATCATTGGTAATCGAATGAACCGAAGGCGCCATTTTGGTGCGGAGCATATATTCTAGCCATCACGATGGATTTTAGGGCGCAGGCCGTCCATCGGAGATTGGCAGCCTATATGAACCCTTGATCCATCTTAGGCAGGCTACAAATTGGTCGAAAAAGTCGGACCACTTCTAAACCGGCTGGCCTCAGAATATGGCCCAGATATTCGCTCTGATTTTCTGGGTTATGAACTCTACAAAAACGCGGGTCTTGGGCGGCAAATGTTGCTTATGAGCAAAGACCGCATGAATAGGGATGCTGGCAGGGCCGTGTTGCTGATCGAGCAGGATCCGGACAAGCTGGCCACTGTCCAGTGCGGTCTGCACAGTCCATGACGGCTGCATGACGATTCCGTAGCCAGACACGGCCGCCGCTATCAACGCATCGCCATTGTTGCTGTACATCGAGCCACTGACCTTCACAGACTGAGATTGGCCCCCAAGCGAAAAACTCCAACTGTTCTTGCCGGGGTTGGAGCGAAAGCACAGGCAATTGCGTGTCGCCAAGTCCGCGACCTTTTCTGGTGCTCCATGTTGATCCAGATAGGCGGGGCTGGCGCAAGCGACGAGGGCGCTGCCTGCAAGGTTTCGAGCGACGAGTCCGGAGTTCGGCAGCGCTCCGAACCGGATCGCGACATCGTAGCCGAGGCTGACAAGATCTTCGACCGTGTCCTGCAGAGAAAGGCCCAGGTTGATTTCAGGGTAGAGCGATGAAAATTCAACCAGATGCGGTGCGATGTATTGACGTGCAAATCCAGCAGGCGCAGTCACCCTGAGCAGCCCAGAGGGTGTACCGCTGAGGTCCCGGACGGCGGCGCTGGCCTCGTCCAGGGCGGTCACGATCTGGCGGGCACGTTCGAAGTAGATCCTGCCTGCCTCTGTCAGTTGTAAGCTGCGGGTCGAACGCTGTAATAGGCGGGTGCCAAGGTTCTCCTCAAGCCGGCTAAGCAGGCGCGAAGCTGAGGACTGTGGCACGTTTAGTCGCGCCCCGCCCCTGGAGACGCTGTTTTCCTCAACCACGGTTACGAACAGTCGCAAAGCCAGTTCATTGTCCATTTGATGCATGCCAAATTTGGATAAATCATATCCAACCTGCCAGTCTTATTTATTTTCGGCAATCGATTACATCCTTTGAACACGAAAAACTGATCTCCGGTTTCCGAACCAAGGATTACAGATGATGACCCACGCAGTTTTGCCGACCCTGCCGCTTCTTGACGAAAACTCTGCATTACCTGCTGCGGCCGAGCAACTGGCAACAGCCCAAAAGGCCATGGGCTTTGTGCCCAACATGTACGGGTACATGGCCAACCTTCCCGCAGTGTTCAGCACTTACAACGCCGGATATGCGGGCTTTCGGAGTGCGGCGGGGTTCTCTTCGGTCGAACAGGAGGTGGTATTTCTGGCGATCAGTCGCGCCAACGGATGTGATTATTGTACTGCGGCCCATTCGATGGTGGCGGACAAGATGTCGGGTGTCCCGTCAGATGTGTTGCAGAACCTTCGCTCAGGGACACCGATATCTGACCCTCGTCTGGATGCACTGGTGCGATTTGCCTTTGGCATGACCGAAACACGCGGCAAGGTAGATCCGTCCTTAATGGATGATTTTCTAAGCGCCGGTTTCACCCAAGAGCATGTTTTGGCTGTGATTCTGGCAATATCGGTCAAGACGCTATCGAACTACACCAACCATTTGGCTGAAACGCCTGTGGATGCCGCGTTCAGCGACTACGCGGTCTGAGCTCGGCCACACAAAAAGAAGGAGGCCTTTGATGGTTACGCTTTACTCCGCTTGGTACTGCCCATTTGCACAACGTGCCTGGATCGGTTTGGTTCACAAAAAGGTCTCTTTTGGCTATGTGGAGACCGATCCATACGCAAAAACAGGAGACTGGATGCGTGTATCGCGCGGGACCGGGCAGGTTCCTGTGTTGCAGATGCAAAAGGAATGTCTGGACGCGGCAGTGGCTGTGCCGGATTCACTGCGGGTGCTGGAATTCATCGACGAGGCATTTCGGGGGCAGGGGCCTGACCTGTTCCCCCGGTCCCCGGCGGCACGGGCGGACGCGCTGTACTGGACTGATTTTCCTGGCCGCAAGATCATCCCGTATATGTATCGCGCATTGAAAGCCCCGATTGGTAGTGAAGACGGCGCGGCTGCTCTTCAAGAGATGGAAGATGGATTGGCGGCCTTCAGTACTGCGATGTCGCCGCAGGGGCCATTTTTCTCCGGGCCTGATATCAATGCGGTTGATATTGCTTTTGCGCCATTTGCATCGCGGATAGCAAATATCTTGTCGCACTACCGCACCTACGCAGTGCCGCTGTCCGGAGATGTCTGGCAGCGGTATGCAAAGTGGCTGCGGGCGGTACAGCAGTCTGGCCTGCTGAGCCGCACCGAAGGGGACAGTGAAACCTATGTTGACCGGTTGGTGGATTTTTACCTGCCCTATAGTAACGGCGGCGGCCAGGCCGATGTCACAGTGGCAGCCTGAAAGACGAGCCTCCAGTATGTCCTCGCCACGATTGCTTGGGCGGGGACAAATTGTTTTGGACGATGCCACCCCTGATGCTTTCAAGCGCAACCAGTTCCTGGCCGCAGCCATCAGGTCGTGAAAATCCTCGGCCTTGGCCGCATTTTGATCAGTGACTGTCCTACGCGGGCGCCAGGTGTCCCCATCAATCGAACAATTCGGTTCAAAGGGTACCCTTTCCTGTCTGTTCTTCCTCAGATGATAGGCACACCATAATTTTGGGCGGGGCATGTGCGCCTGAGGATGCAAAAGATAGCTCACCGCTCGTTGAAAGCACGTTCCATCGTTAGCTGAACTGGCTTCAGCATGTAAGAAAGCAACGTTTGCTCACCAGTTGTCATTTCCGCCACTACGGTCATTCCGGCCTGGAGTGGACGTTGGAAATGATCAACTCCGACGCTTGCGGCGGATAGCTCAACCGAGGCTCTGAAATATGTCTCTCCGGTACGTTCATCTATCAAGGGCAAAGGAGAGACAGACTGTAGGCGTCCTTCGACCTTGCCATGCTGCCGCACATCAAAGCTGTCTATAGAGATTGAAATCGGATGGCGTGTGTTGACGTGACCGACCTCGGAACTGGGAATGCGAGCTTCGACGACGAGAGCCTGACGTGTTGGTAGCAGTTCAAAGACAGTTTCACCCGGCGCGATTACTTCACCAGGGCTTGGAAAGGCGACAGACTGAATAATTCCCCGTGCTGGGGCTGACAGGTGGAGGCTAGCCAGCTTGTCCATTACAATTTCAACTGAGACTTGCAGCTCTGCGATTTTCTGTTCCAGTTCGGTAATCCGAGTCAGTATTTTTTCGCGGAGTGTTAGGGTTTCTTCTGCCAAGGAGGCTCTGGTTATAGCCAGTGTGTTTTGCGCTTCGGCTAGGCGCACTTCGGAATCTGAGACTGCTGCGCGCAGCGCATCGACTTGATCTTCTTCTTCCAAAAAATCATTGAGCGACCTAAGTCCTTGGGCATGCAGCTTGGCGTGTCGTTTCAGGTTGGCTTCTTTTTTCTGTACACGTTCCTGTGCGAGTGACGTGGCTGACTTCAGGATGACAAGCGTTTTTTCCTGTTGCGTAATTGAAACTCCCTTTATGCGTTGGCCTTCAAAATGGAGTTCAAGTGCAGCAGAGGCATTGACGAAACCTTGGTTTCGGAGGTCCTGTACTGCGGTTGAATGCGTAATCGCGTCGCTTTCGAGTGCAGTTAAGACGGCGTTCGCGTTAGCCAATTCATGCCTTGCAGCGGCCAGCTGGCTGGCCAGGACCTGTTTTTCCCGGGTTAAGTCGGGATGCCGGAGCGAGACTAAGATTTCTCCTGCTTCGACGGTTTGACCGTCGCGAACATGTACCGCTTGCACGATGCCTCCGTCCATCGTTTCGATTTGGGCATAATCCCCTAATGGAATGATCGTTCCCGGAGCGCGGATAATCTGTGGGACTTCTGTCTTGCTGGCCAGCACGACCAGACCGGCCACCATACCGGAAAAGGTCAAAGCGAGAAGAGCCGCAAAGCGTGGCTGCTGTGCTCGGCGTTTTTGTTTGGCGCGCTCGAGGGGGCCAAGTAGCTTCTTATTTGATGAAAAGAGTCCCATCATTAACCTCCGAACGTTTTTAGTATGGCCTGAACTTTTTTGCGTCCGGCGTCACCGGTATCGTTCACTGCAATTCTGTCGCCATTGAGAAAAATGAAACGATCTGCAATTTGCAAAAAAGAACGATCGGCAGTTGCGACAACCACGGTGTTGTGTCCGCGTTGACCTTTTATCCACTCTTTGAAACATTCGCGGCGCATATCACTCAGACTGTTTGTGGGTTCCGAAAACAGATAAACCGAAGATAGTCGGGCCATACTGCGCGCAAGAGTAAGGGACTTGATCGCCTCTTCGGGTAACTGCGCAAGAACAGTGTCGTTCAGGCGTGTTTCTGCACCTTCGGGCAAATATTCCAGATCGTCCCATAGCCCCATTTGTTTCAGTGCATCGGTAATCTGGGCATCGGTTGCAGAAGGAGCCGCGAGGCGGAAATTCTGGGCTACGGTCCCGTAAAACAGGGAACGGTCATAGGTTCCATAGGTGATGGATTTACGCAGTTCGTCCATAGCGATCTGCCGTATATCAATGCCATCATGTTCGATCGTCCCGGCAAGGGGCGGATAAAGGCCATCGATCAAGTCCAGCACCGCCGTTCGCCCGCTGGTATCGCTCCCCATGATCACAACCAACTCACCGGGTTTACAGGTAAAGCTGGCTTGAGACAGAACGGGTGCATTAAGAGGGTCGGGTCGATAAGTGACGGAGGAAAAAGAAATTTCACCGCTTAGTGTTTTCTGATGGGATTGCTCTAGTCCCAACTCCATTTCTTCGGGAAGACCAAGGACGCGATCAGCTTGGGTGCGACTTGACTTGAAAGCCAGGATTTGAGGAAAGTTTGAGTACAGTGCCTGAATGGGGGCGAGAACTTTGGACACTAGTGCGATGGAAGCAATCAGAGCACCGAAACTCAGGTCTCCGTTCATTGCTCCATAAGCGCTTAGTATGATGGCCCCAACGGTCGCCAGAGCCGTGACGGATTGGGCAAGGGACTGAACAAGCGCCTGGAACTGGCGTGCTCGGCGATGGGCGCTTTCTGCAGCCTCAGCCAGGGGAAGGCTGCGCTGGATCCACCGGTCTTGCATTCCTAGGTTTGCGATGGCGCGTTGATGCACAATCGCATCGTGGATGGCAGACTGGCTGACGGCAACTGCCCCTGCTGCTTCCTTGTCCAGGCGCTGCTGGAGCGGGATTGTAAGGATACCCAAAACCACAAGAAATAAGGCGAGGCCGAGCGTTAGCAGGCCGACTTGCGGAGCAAGATATACCAGAACCGCAAAGAAGATGAGCGCAAAGGGAAGATCAAGAAGTGTTGTCATGACCTGCCCTGTGAACATCTCTCGCAAGGCTTCGAACTGGCGAAAGCGCGAAAGCTGCTGGTTGATGTCAGATTTCTGCAGCTGGCTTAGCGGCAGGGACATTAATTTAATGAACAGAGAAACTGTTAATAGGCGCTCACCGCGCCACCCGACATAGGCCAGTGCTTTGGTCCGCGCGTATCGAAAGCAGAAGTCGGAGGTTCCGATGATGAGAACTCCAACAACCAGCGAAATCAGCAGGTCGACCGAACCCGAGGGGATAACCCGGTCATAGATCGCCATAATCAACAAAGGTGCTGCCAGTCCCAGAATATTTGTCAGCAATGATGACGCCAGCAGCCACGGCATCATCGGGCGCAATTCACGAAATGAGTTTCGAACGGATCCGAACGCATTGTCGGGTCTGTGATGCGTGAATTGATCAATGCGGACAACCAGACAGGGCCTGTAGGAAGACCCGCAGCGCACTGTCTTGCCATCTTGCGGCTCGTAGACTTCAATTTCCTCGCCTTTTCGGCCCAGAGCAAGGAAACAAGCGCCATTTTCGGGAATGATCAGCGCTGGGCACTCATCGGCAGTGATGTCCCGTTCAGTGCAGTGTATTTTCGAGTAGGGAACTTTCAAGTTGTCCAGAGTTTCCACGATTTCATCTGGGTGCAGGCTTTCGGACATATGTGGAAAGGCTTCCAGGATCGTTTCTTGACTGTTCCTCCAACCGCCAGCCATCAGCAATTGTTGAAGCAGTTGGCTCGCGTTTTGTGTGGCGACAGAGGTCATGCGGCGCCCCTTTGTTGCATGAGTGCCTCCATCCGATCCCGTTGGGCATCCTGAACCCAATCGGCAATATCAGGAGATTCAAGTGGGTCGAGCCTGACAGTTGTATCAGCGAGTTTTTTCATTCTCGGATCAGGGCTGGAAAATATCATGGTAGGGCGTGGCGACAGTGATTTTAGGTAGTCGGCAAAGGCTTGGCGCTCTGGCGTATCCAAAATGGCTGTGGGCTCATTCATCAGCAAAATACTGGGCTGAACCGCGAGTGCACGTGTAAGTGCAATCAGTTGCCGGTTCACCGGGTCTTTTTCAAACATTGTCCCAGTATTCAGTTTGGTATTGTAGCCTTTTGGCAGACGATGAATGCGTTTTTCGAGTCCAAGAGAGGCAGCGATTTTCTTTGCCTGCTCGATCTGTTCAGCATCGCCAAAAGCACTGAGGTTTTCCAGCAGCGTGCCGGACAGAATTGCCGGCTCTGTCTCTAAAACTACAAGAGCGCCCTTACCACGTTGATAAACGCGGTCTACTGCAGGCAAACCGTCAATCAGGATTTCACCTTGGTCTGTTTCGCGCTGCCCTGCTACAGCGTCAAAAAGGGCATATACCATCCAGCTGTCGCTGGCATCAATCAGCACCGCGCCATTTTTCGACGCTTCAAAGGATGTGTGAGCAAATGAAGCGCCACTGCCATTCAACCGTTTCACGGACACCCTGGATACTTCGATTTTTCCCTTCAATGGCTCACGTGTCGTGACAGATTCTTTGTTTGCTACCACCGTCTCTATTTCATTTAACCTGGCACGAGACACCGCAACATTTTCAGATTGAACCCAAAGGGTCATCAGTTTGGTTAGGGGTTGAATGATCCGGCCGTTCAAAAGCATGCAGGCCGCGAGTTCAGCAATACCGATGGTGTTCTGAATGACGAGATAAGCGCCCAATAACCCCATTGAGGCAACGGCCAGTTGGGAGAAAATGGCTCCAAAGCTCTGAGCAAGACCTGAAAACTGAATCAATTTTCGGCTGATATCAACAGTCTGGCTCTCAAGCATTTCAAAGCGACGTGTCATTTGCCGCTCCATTCTGTTCGCCTTGATCGTAGCCATGTTGGACAGCAGTTCAGACAAAAAGGCATACCGGCGGGTGTCCAGTGTTTTGCGTGCACCAAAAAGCACCCATTGGGCGCGTTTCATGAATATCGCAAAGATAAGCACCGCGCAGAGTGCACCTGCCGGAACCAGGAACAGCCAGCCCCCAATAAGGCCAATCATGACCGCAAAAAGGACTGTGAATGGCAGATCGATAGCAAGAGTTTGGTTTTGACCAGAATGATGGTCTCTGAGCTGGGCTATTGCAGTATAGCGTTCAAAATAGGTGCTGCTTGGTTCTTTGGAAAACGCCACTGTATTTGCCCGTAGAACCTTGGACATAAATCGCTGGTAGTTCGAAACTGCGGCGTTTTCGGCCGAAAAACTGAGCAACACAGATCGGCTCCAGCGCAATACCAACTCCATTCCAGCACTAATCAATAATGCTAGGGTAAGCATCCTCAGAGTATCGCTGGACTGGAATGGAATAACCCGGTCGAAAATCAACAATATTGAAATCGGCATAAGCAGGGCAAGGATGTTCAACGAAAAGGATGCCGCCCCGAGGGGAATGCTGATCCCTAGGGTTGATACACTGCCTGTAAATTCACGCATGTTCATCTCGATTCGTCTTTTAATAGATTTGGGTGCAGGTATGGGCTTGGTACTTTTACAAAGAGTAAATTGCCGAAGTTCATTTCCTTTTAATTGTAGTGATTTATCAGCATCTGCAGGCCTGAGGTGCGCGCATACCACTGGGGCCAACGAATTGAACTTTGGGATTGTTGGGACATGACGAAACAAAGTGATGGCTTCGGATTTAACGGAAAGTCCGATTACAACGAGCAGGGCGACAAAGAGGAATTTGCCTCTCAGTTGTCACGCGGAGAACAGGGTCTGAACGAAGACCCCAACCGCAGCACCTTGCACACCGGAGAACATTCGTCTGGCGAACAGTTAGCTCGTTCTAACAATGAAGGGGCGCCCGTCAGCGAAAGCGGACTCTCCCAGTCAAAT
>Ga0209395_1007479_pt1 | contig 11471 bp, 11 predicted proteins | sample GOMGulsemesocosm_3_FD_184635 | JGI IMG/M metagenome (GOLD analysis project Ga0209395, IMG submission 184635) | Methane-oxidizing microbial communities from mesocosms in the Gulf of Mexico - GOM9D Gulf of Mexico (SPAdes) (version 2) | ecosystem: Environmental > Aquatic > Marine > Cold seeps... | reverse complement strand
ACGATCCCCGGCCAGATCATAGGCAAGTAGGGCCAGCGCCACTGTGGCCAGCCCGGTGCCCATCAAAGCAATCACTTGGGCCGCAATCAGGTGCCGGTAGGTGCGGTTTTTCAGGACGTTCAGCATGGGTTACAGATACCTTGTGATGTCCTTGAAACTTTGGGTGTCAACGGCTTCACCATCGCCGCCGGGGTCAAGGCAGTGGTCGATGTGGTCGTGGATCAGCGCCCGCTTGGCATTGGTCACGGCCTTTTCAACAGCGTGCAGCTGTTGTGCGATGTCGCTGCAGGGGCGGCCTTCGGCGATCATGTCGATGACTGCAGAAAGATGGCCGTTGGCCCGCTTGAGCCGGGCTGAAATCTTAGGATGAGAGGCGTGTTTGTGGATTTTTGACATATTTCATTTATCCCCCCGGGGGGGATAAGGTCAAGTGCCGAAGAGAGACAATAAAATGTCCAAAATCTGGGCGTGGTAGAAATATTTTTCTCAGCGTTCATTGCGGAAGTTCGCAATTTGGCCGTGAAAAATGGCGTAAGTGGCTGGAAATATGTTGCCGTTAGCGCTCACCATGATCTGGTAATCTTCAGAGTGTTCGGTTTACGCGCGGATTGACAGGCTGGATTGTAGATTGGATACAATATTGAGTGGCCAGATTTTAGTACGAGTATGGGCAAAGAGACGCTGCGCTTGCGTATGCCGCTGTGATTGATTGCACTGATTTTTTTGAGAGATGCCCCTGGCTCTTTGCGTTCTGGCACCAAGAAGCAAAAATGGGAGTTGAAAATGAAAGCTAGGTTTTTGATGGCTGCCGGCGCGTTGGCGCTGAGCACCAGCACCGCCTTTGCCAGTACGCTGGTTTATTGTTCCGAAGGCTCGCCCGAGGGATTTGATCCGGCACTGTTCACCGCAGGCACCACCTTTGATGCCTCTGCGCACCCGATTTACAACAGACTGCTAGAGTTTGAGACCGGCACCACCAATGTGATCCCCGGTCTGGCCGAAAGCGTCGAGGCCAGCGACGATGGGCTGATCTATACGTTCAAACTGCGCCAGGGCGTGTCTTTCCACTCTAATGATGCCTTCACCCCCAGCCGTGATTTCAATGCGGAAGATGTGATCTTTTCGTTTGAGCGGCAGCGCCTGGACGACCACCCCTACAACAAGGTTTCTGGCGGCACCTGGGAATACTTCTCGGGCATGTCGATGCCGGATCTGATCGAGTCGATCGAGAAGGTTGATGATTATACGGTCAAATTCACGCTGACCCGTCCCGAGGCGCCGTTTGTTGCCAATATGGCGATGGATTTTGCTTCGATCCTGTCGGCGGAATATGGCGAGGCAATGCTGGCTGCGGGCACGCCTGAGGCGCTGAATACGACACCGGTTGGCACTGGTCCGTTCTCGTTTGTGGCGTACCAAAAGGATGCGGTGATCAGGTATCAGGCCCATGACGCCTATTGGAAGGACAAGGCCGAGATCGACAATCTGATCTTTGCCATCACTCCGGATGCCTCGGTACGCTATCAAAAGCTGCGGGCGGGTGAATGCCACGTGATGCCCTATCCCAATCCGGCTGACATTGCCGAGATGCAAGGGGACCCGTCGATCATCATGATGGAGCAGGAAGGTCTGAACGTGGGTTATCTGGCCTATAACACTACCATGGCTCCGTTTGATAACCCAAATGTGCGCCGGGCGTTGAACATGGCGATCGACAAGCAATCGATCATCGACGTGGTGTTCCAGGGCTCGGGGCAGATCGCCAAGAACCCGATCCCGCCGACCATGTGGGGCTATAACACCGCGATCGAGGACGACAATTATGATCCCGCCGCGGCCAAAGCGGCGCTGGAAGCTGAAGGTGTTACCGATCTGTCGATGAAGATCTGGGCAATGCCGGTTCAGCGCCCCTATAACCCCAACGCCCGCCGCATGGCCGAACTGCTGCAAGCGGATTTTGCCAAAGTTGGCGTGACGGTGGAGATCGTCACCTACGAGTGGGGTGAGTACTTGTCGCGCTCCAAGTCGATGGACCGTGATGGTGCTGTGCTGCTGGGGTGGACCGGCGACAACGGCGACCCAGACAACTTCCTGGCCGTGCTGCTGGGTTGTGATGGTCGTGAAGCGTCGAACCGGGCGCAGTGGTGTCATCAGCCGTTTGAGGATCTGATCCAGGAGGCCAAGATTGTCACCGACGCCGCCGAACGTACCGAGCTGTATGAAAAGGCCCAGATTGTGTTCAAAGAGCAGGCGCCATGGGCCACCATCGCGCACTCGGTGGTCTACATGCCGATGAGCACCAAGGTAAAAGGCTTTAAGGTTCACCCCTTGGGCGGCCATATCTTCTACGGCGTTTCTGTCGAGTAAGAATGCCAGACAACCCGAGCCGGGACCCCATGCGGGCCCCGGCTCACGATCAGATTTTCCGGAGACAAAATATGACTAATTCTCTGGCCGAATATCGCCAGTTGGCCAAGGCCCTGGCGGTGGACGCGCTGGCGCTGGTTCCAGGCCCCAATTTCACCCGGGCGCTGGGCCATAGTTTCATGAGCCACGAGCGCCCATTTGTGCTTATTGTTCACGCTGACCTTCCGCCTGCCGCCATTGTTCCCAATCTTGAGTTGAGCTCGTGGGATCTGGTTGGCTTTGATGGCGCGGTATTCGACTGGCGCGATCAGGTTGGATATTCGGACGCCTTTGCCGCGCTTGCACAGCATATGCCGATGCAGCGCTTGGCGGTTGAAGGCCAGGTGATGCGGGTCTTTGTGCATCACGCGTTGAAGCAGGCGATGCCAAAGTTAGAGATTATCGACGCCGAGGCCGAGATTTCGGGCCTGCGGATGATTAAGACCGACGCGGATATCGCGGCGCTGGAGGCGGCAATTTCCCTGTCCGAGCGGGCCCTTTCCCGCGTGTTGGACGGCGTGCAAATCGGCCAGACAGAGAAAGAAATCGAAAGCGCGCTGATCCAGGCGTTGTTTGCAGAAGGCGCCGAAGGTCTGGCGTTTTCACCGATTGTTGCGGCAGGGCCGAACTCGGCGATGCCGCATGCCCATGCCGGCGTCTACAGGGTTCAATCCGGCGATGCGCTGTTGTTCGACTTTGGCGGGCGCAAAGATGGATTTGCCGCCGATATCACCCGCACCGTTTTTGTCGGTAAGGTCAGTGACGAGGGCAGGGAGGTCTATGACACCGTGTTGGCTGCCAATCTGGCCGGGTTCGAAGTCACCCGTGCGGGCGTCACTGCTCACGATATCGACGATGTCGTGACTGGCGTGCTTGAAGCTTCTCCCTATGGCGACCGGATCCGCACCAAGACCGGTCACGGGTTGGGGCGGGACGTACACGAGGCGCCCTATATCATGCGCGGAAATCACCAGGTCCTGCCTGCAGGTACCGTTTATACTAATGAGCCGGGGCTTTATGAGGTCGGAAAATTTGGGGTGCGCATCGAAGATGATGTGTTGATTACTGAAACCGGTTGTCGGTCGCTGACCCAGTTCCCCAAAGACCTGATGATTGTAGGCCGCTGATGCTGCGCTTTGTGCTCTCGCGTCTGCTCACCTTTCTGCCAACCTTTTTTGGCGTGACGCTGATTTCGTTTGCCTTCATCCGGGTGCTGCCAGGTGATCCCATCATTGTTATGGCTGGTGAGCGCGGCATGACTGACGAGCGCTATCAGGAAATGGTGGTGAAGCTGGGGTTCGACAAGCCTATGCTGCAGCAATACTGGGACTATCTCACCGGCATTCTGCAGGGGGACCTGGGCGAGAGTTTTGTCACCAAACAACCAGTCTGGGATGAATTCTTTAAGCTGTTCCCGGCCACGGTGGAACTGTCCATTTGCGCGATGATCCTGGCCATTGCGTTGGGACTGCCCGCCGGGGTGATCGCCGCCGTCAACCGGGGCAAGTTCTTTGATCGGGCGCTGATGACCTCGGCGCTGATCGGCTATTCGATGCCGATCTTTTGGTGGGCGCTGCTACTGATCATCGTGTTCTCGGGCAATCTGGGCTGGACCCCGGTGTCGGGGCGGATTGATTTGCTGTATTATTTTGACGATGTCACCGGATTTATGCTGATCGACTCTGTGCTGTCGGGGCAAGAGGGTGCCTTTAAATCCGCTGCGCGCCACCTAATCTTGCCGACAATCGTGCTGGGCACCATCCCGCTGGCGGTGATTGCTCGGCAGACCCGTTCCGCCATGTTGGAGGTTTTGGGCGAGGATTACATTCGCACTGCCAAGGCCAAGGGGTTGTCACCGCAACGCATCAATGGCGTGCATGCGCTGCGCAATGCGCTGATCCCGGTGGTGACAGTGATTGGTCTGTCGGTGGGCACGCTGCTGGCTGGCGCTATCTTGACCGAGACCATTTTCAGTTGGCCGGGCATTGGCAAATGGATGGTCGATAGCATTTTCCGCCGGGATTATCCGGTGGTGCAGGGCGGATTGTTGATGATCGCGGTCATTGTGATGATCGTGAACCTGTCCGTTGACATGCTGTACGGCGTCATCAATCCCAAAATCAGGAAGCGATGATGGTTGATAATACGTCCTCAAACGGGGTGACACGGCCCGGACCGTTACGCGAATTCTGGTACTATTTCCGCGAGAACCGCGGCGCTGTCATTGGCTTTTGGTTCTTTGTCGGCTTTGTGTTCTGCGCTGCTTTCGCGCCCTGGCTGTCGCCCTATGATCCGACCGAGCAGTTTCGCGATCACATCCTGCAACCGCCCGTCTGGGAAGAGGGCGGCTCTTGGACATATCCGCTGGGCACCGATCCGCTGGGCCGTGATATGCTGTCACGGCTGATCAGTGGCGCGCGATATTCGTTCTTTGTTGGCATCGTGGTGGTCAGTATTTCAGCCTCTAGTGGTATCATCTTTGGGCTGTTGTCTGGTTTTGCACCGCGTTGGCTGGATTCCGTCATCATGCGGGTAATGGACATCATTCTGGCCTTTCCGTCGCTGCTGTTGGCGCTGGTGCTGGTGGCCATTCTGGGGCCCTCGCTGACCAATGCGATGATTGCCATTGCTATCGTGCTGCAGCCGCATTTTGTGCGTCTGACCCGCGCCTCGGTGCTGGCAGAGCGGCAGAAGGATTATGTGACCTCGGCGCGTGTGGCGGGGGCGGGGGGGCGGCGGTTGATGTTCATCACTGTGTTGCCCAACTGTCTGGCCCCGATCATCGTTCAAGGCGCGCTGTCGTTTTCCAGTGCGATCCTGGATGCCGCCGCGCTGGGCTTTCTGGGTATGGGGGCGCAGCCGCCGACGCCGGAATGGGGCACCATGCTGGCGGAATCGCGTGAGTTCATTCTGCGTGCCTGGTGGGTGGTGACACTGCCGGGGCTGGCCATTCTGGTGACAGTGCTGGCGATCAACCTGATGGGTGATGGCCTGCGCGATGCGCTTGATCCGAAACTAAAGCGGAGCTGAGGGTATGAGCCTGCTGGAAATACACAATCTGACGGTAGAATTTGCCACCGCATCTGGCGCATTTCGCGCGGTGGACGGGGTGGATCTGAGCGTCGACAAAAGTGAGATCGTGGCCATCGTCGGGGAATCCGGGTCGGGCAAATCGGTGTCGATGCTGGCGCTGATGGGGCTGCTGCCGTGGAATGCCCGGATCACCGCCGACAAGATGACGTTTGAGGGCATCGATCTGCGCCTCATCTCGCCCCGGCAACGCCGCGATATCGTGGGTAAGGACATGGCGATGATTTTTCAAGAGCCGATGTCGTCGCTGAATCCCTGTTTTACCGTTGGCTTCCAGATCAAAGAGGCGTTGCGGTTGCATCTGGGGATGGACCGCAAGGCCCGGCATAAACGTGCCATTGAGCTGTTTGATCTGGTTGGTATCCCAGCGGCCCAGACCCGGCTCAACGCCTTTCCGCATCAGATGTCGGGGGGGATGAACCAGCGGGTGATGATTGCGATGGCGATTGCCTGCAAGCCTAAGTTGTTGATCGCGGACGAGCCAACAACTGCGCTGGACGTGACCATCCAGGCGCAGATTCTGGACCTGCTGATTTCGTTGCGCGACGAGACCGGCATGGGGTTGGTGCTGATCACCCATGATATGGGGGTGGTGGCGGAAACCGCCGAGCGTGTTTCGGTGCAATACGCCGGCCAAAAGGCCGAGGAACAACCCGTGCGGGATCTGTTTCGCACGCCCTATCATCCCTATACGGCGGCCCTGCTGGCGGCGCTGCCTGAACGGGCGACAAAGCGGTTGTTGCCCACCATCCCAGGTGTGGTTCCCGGGCAATTCGACCGCCCGGCGGGGTGTCTGTTTGCGCCGCGCTGTGCTCACGCTACTGAGATCTGCCGGACCACTCCGCCAGCGCCCGGCGGTGCTGAGACTGGCAAGGCCCGCTGCCACTTTCCCGCCATCGCCAGCAAGGAGGTCGCGGTATGAACGTGCCCGTCGTTTCCGCCCGTGGCCTGCAACGGTTTTACGATGTCAAAGAGGGGTTTCTGAGCAAACCCAAGATTCTGCGGGCGTTGTCCGGTATAGATTTTGACCTGCAGCCGGGCAAAACTCTGGCCATTGTTGGCGAATCTGGCTGTGGCAAGTCCACCTTGGCGCGGCTGGTCACCATGATCGAAGAACCCACCAGCGGCACCCTTATCATTGACGGTAAAGAGGTATCGCCCAGCGACTGGGCTGGCTTGCGAAAATCGGTGCAGATCGTGTTTCAGGATCCCTATGGATCGTTGAACCCGAGGCATAAAATCGGCACCATCCTGATGGAGCCGCTGGTCATCAATCGCCCAAACATGGCAGCCGCTGAACGGGAGGCAAACGCGCGGGAGATCCTGACCTTTGTTGGTTTGCGGCCCGAGCATTTTGATCGCTACCCGCATATGTTTTCTGGTGGGCAGCGGCAGCGGATTTCAATTGCGCGGGCACTGATGCTGAACCCAAAGATTCTGGTGCTGGATGAACCGGTGTCGGCGCTGGACGTGTCGATCCAGAGCCAGATCCTGAACCTGTTGGTCGAATTACAGGATCGGTTGGGGCTGGCCTATTTGTTCATCAGTCATGACCTGTCGGTGGTGCGCCATTTTGCCGATGATGTGATCGTGATGTATCTGGGGCGGGCGGTAGAGCGGGCCTCGAAGGAGATGCTGTTCAACCATCCGCGTCACCCCTATTCCAAGGCGCTGTTGTCGACCACGCCGCGTGCCGACCCCGAGGCCAAGCGGGACCGGATCAAACTGGAGGGCGAGTTGCCGTCGCCATTGGACAATCTGCCGGGCTGTGCCTTTGCGCCGCGCTGCTGGTTGGCCACGGATGCCTGCCGGGCACAACGGCCTCAGTTGGAAGGAGACGATCATCAGGTCGCCTGTTTTCACCCCTTGTAGGGTCTGAAGGGCCTTTAACCCGCTGTCTGCAACTTTTCCTGCAAGGACAGTTTGGCGTCGTGGATATGCGCATGGGTGAGTCCAGCTGCCAGGTCGGCATCACCGGTTTCGCAGGCTTTCAGAATGGCCAGATGTTCCTGATTGCTGCGATCGATGCCGTCGGTCATCACCAGTTGCGCGCGCAGGTAGCGATCAATCCGGTCCATCGAGTTTTCGATGATCGAGATGTGATAAGGCATGTCGCTGGCCCCATAGAGTGTCGCATGGAATTGCCGGTTTAGATCGCCATAAGCCATCGGGTCTTTGGCGGCGGCAAATTGCTCCAGATAGCCGCGCGCATTGTCGAGGATCTCAGCCGTCATCTTGGGCACAGCGGCGCGGATGACTTCGGGTTCCAGCAGGCAGCGAAAGTCGAAAATTTCGCCGGCTTCTTGCATCGAGAGACAGGCCACGACAGCGCCTTTGTAGCGCACGGCTTTGACCAGGCCTTGCTGCTCCAGCATGGTAATTGCTTCGCGGACCGGAATGCGGGAGGTGTTGAAGGCGCGGGCGATTTCGTCCTGGCGCAGGGGTTCACCGTCACTCAGGTCGCCTTCGATGATGGACTTGCGCAGCGAGCGAAAGATGATGGTCGCTGCAGAAGCGGTTTTGCCGATGTCAACTGATTGAAATTTCAAGGTATTGGGCCTGTGCTGAGGGTCTTGCGCAGGCAATTATAGTCTGGGCAGGCAGCAATGCAATGAAGCTGGGAATTGTTGTTGCGGGTTGATGCCGGGGGTACACATCTGCCAGATCAAAGGCAGATGTGCGGGGGGGTTGCGCAGCTGTGTCAGCTTTGCATTTCGGCCAACATTTCGGCGAGCATATCCATTCCGGATCCCCAACCTTTGTCCAGGCCAGCTATGGCCGCCGCGAAGCAAGCCAGTTCGGCCTCGGTTGCGTCATGGGGCTGCCAGGTCAGTTTGAGCAGGGTTTTGTCGCCCTGTTCAGTAAAGGTGACCGTGGTGAGCAGGACCCGTGGCCAATCCGGCATCATCGGGTTGGCTGTGGGCTCCCAGTTGGCGTTAACAATTGAGTGTAGCCAGACCAGACGGGCGGGGGCGTCGACCTCGGTGTAGTCCATCCGTTCGTAGTTGGAATTACCACTCCAATTCATCTCGTTCAGCCAGACGCCGCCGGGTTTCACATCCAGCTTGTGAATGGTGGTCTCAACCCCGGGGCCGTACCAGTGAGACAGAAGATCGGCCTCAGTCCAGGTGCGCCAGACCAGTTCGCGGGGGGCGTTGAATTCTCGTTCCAAGACGTAAGTGGGCAATTCACTCATTTGGGGGCTCCTTCAAATCAGCCTGTTTCAATGTTTCCAGCAAGTCATCCAGCTGATCAAAGCTTGATGACCAAAATTCCTTGAAGTCTTCTAGCCATGTCACGGCGGCGGCCATGGGTTTGGCTTTCAGCCGGGCGGGTCTGCGTTGTTTGTCGATGTCACGTTCCACCAGCCCGGCGCGCTCCAACACTTTGAGGTGCTTGGATATGGCTGGTTGGCTCATCTCAAACGGTTCGGCCAGCTCGTTCACGCCTGCGTCGCCGTGGGCCAGACGGGTCAGGATGGCGCGCCGGGTGGGGTCGGCCAGCGCGGCAAAGATCGCGTCAAGATTCTGTGGTGCGGTGGTGTTGGTCGAGATTTGCATAACCATTTGGTTATATAATGGAGCTACCTGTGTCAACAGGCACAAAAAAACGCAGACCACGAGGGCCTGCGTTTGGACGTTGGATTGTTTGGGTGGGGTGGGGGTTAGAATTCCACCACGGCGCGGATGGATTTACCCGCGTGCATCAGCTCAAACCCTTCGTTGATCTGGTCGAGGGTCAGCTTGTGCGTGATCATCGGGTCGATCTCGATCTTGCCGTCCATGTACCAGTCAACAATTTTTGGCACGTCGGTCCGACCGGACGCGCCGCCAAAGGCGGTGCCGCGCCAGGAACGACCGGTGACCAGCTGGAAAGGCCGGGTCGAGATTTCAGCGCCTGCAGGGGCCACGCCGATGATGATGCTTTCGCCCCATCCCTTGTGCGCGGCTTCCAGTGCAGTGCGCATAACGTTGACGTTGCCAGTGGCATCAAAGGTGTAATCCGCACCGCCGCCGGTCAATTCAACCAGATGGGCGACCAGATCACCTTCGACTTCAGCAGGGTTGACGAAATCGGTCATGCCGAAGTGGGTCGCCATTTCGACTTTACCGGCGTTCAGGTCCACGCCGACAATCTGGTCAGCGCCGGCCAGACGTAGGCCCTGGATCACGTTCAGGCCAATGCCGCCAAGACCAAAGACGATGCCAGTTGACCCGATTTCGACCTTGGCCGTGTTGATTACAGCACCGATGCCGGTGGTGACGCCGCAGCCGATGTAGCAGATCTTGTCGAACGGCGCGTCTTTGCGCACCTTGGCCAGCGCGATTTCTGGCACAACTGTGTGATTGGCGAAGGTGGAACAACCCATGTAGTGATGGATCGGGGTGCCATCCAACATCGAAAAGCGGGTGGAACCGTCCGGCAGCAGACCTTGGCCCTGGGTGGAGCGGATCGACTGGCACAGGTTGGTCTTGGGGTTCAGACAGTAATCGCACTCGCGGCATTCGGGCGTGTACAGCGGGATTACGTGATCGCCCACTTCCAGGCTGGTGACGCCTTCGCCAATTTCGATGACAACGCCAGCGCCTTCGTGGCCCAGAATGGCGGGAAAGATACCTTCGGGGTCATCACCTGAGCGGGTGAATTCATCTGTATGGCACAGGCCAGTGGCTTTGATCTCAACCAGAACTTCACCCGCGCGGGGGCCTTCCAGATTGACCTCCATAACCTGTAATGGCTGACCCGGGGCAACGGCAACGGCGGCGCGCGTTCTCATCATTTTCAAATCCTTTGTTCGTTGAGTGCCGGGTCAAAATGATCGGCAGGGGTTTGAGAGTATCGCTGGACAGGCCGCTAATACTCGGACCTTCGCAAGACATGGTTTAGGACCTACCCAAACAGATCACAGGGCGCAAGTTTGTCTCGACTTGTCTAACATCCGGGAAGAGGGGACTTGCTCTCAAATGCGACAAATGTCTGCCAAAGCGCGGCATGCCGGCGGTGTGGGATTTACCATGCAGGTGTTTGGGGCTCTTATTTTTAAGGCGCCATAGGAATATTATGCCCGCGCTGCATATTTTGACCAATGCCCCCTTGACCCTCCCCTGACTGGAACCTTCATATGAGGTAACATGAGATAGATTGTCTGAGGTTTTCCCATGTCCGACACTGCCCGGATCACATTGCAAATTACTGGTCTGAACTGTGCTGCTTGCGCTGGCCGGGCCGAAAGGGCCTTGGCTGGAGTGGCGGGTGTTTCGCAGGCATCGGTCAATCTGGCCAATGCCACGGCCCAAGTCGACACAGCATCGGACCTGCCGATGACAGCGCTGTCGGATGCCTTGACCATGGCCGGGTATCCCGCCGCCGAATCGCAGGTGATGCTGCAGATAGAAGGGCTGAGCTGTGCCTCATGTGTGGGGCGTGCGGAACGCGCCCTGCTGGCGGTTCCCGGAGTGTTGAGCGCCAGCGTTAATCTGGCCAGTGAAAGTGCCCAGGTGCGTTATCTGAGCGGCAGTAGCAAGCCGGTGGAACTGGCCAAAGCGGTGACGGATGCGGGCTATCCGGCGCGGATCCGCGAAGACGAGGGCGGCGAACAGGAACTGGCCGAGCAGCGCAAGGACAAGGAAATCAAGGTCTTGGCGCGGCATACTCTGATCGCTGCGCTGTTGACCTTGCCGGTGTTTGTGATCGAAATGGGCGGTCATCTGCTTCCGGCTCTGCACCACTGGGTGGCGGCCAACATTGGAATGCAAAACAGCTACCTGCTGCAGTTTGTGCTGACGACTATTGTGTTGGTGGGGCCGGGGCGCTCCTTTTACACCAAGGGCTACCCGGCGCTGCTGCGCGGCGCACCAGATATGAATGCACTGGTGGCGCTTGGTACCTCTGCGGCCTATGGGTTCTCGCTGGTCTCAACCTTTGCGCCGGGTTTACTGCCCGCAGGCACCGCCAATGTCTACTACGAGGCGGCG
>Ga0209395_1007478_pt1 | contig 11472 bp, 13 predicted proteins | sample GOMGulsemesocosm_3_FD_184635 | JGI IMG/M metagenome (GOLD analysis project Ga0209395, IMG submission 184635) | Methane-oxidizing microbial communities from mesocosms in the Gulf of Mexico - GOM9D Gulf of Mexico (SPAdes) (version 2) | ecosystem: Environmental > Aquatic > Marine > Cold seeps... | reverse complement strand
GCTCGACTCCGTTACCCGCCGTTGGCACCAGCTGGACTTTGACGACGCCGCCAAAGAGATGATTGACGAGCTGGATTACGACAGCTGGCTGGAACAAAACAGCAGCAGCCGTGGTGTGGCTGATCGCCGCATGGCTAATATCTGGTATTTGATGGACAGTATCAAAAACAGCCTACCGGAGGATAGCTTGCAGGATCCTGTGGCCGACCTGGCCGACTCCTTGTCTCGCCTGATGCTGCGCGACATGCTGGAACGCCAGAAAGACGAAGAAGATACTAATCAGGTACAGCTGATGACCATGCACGCAGCTAAAGGATTGGAGTTCCCCCATGTATTCATCATGGGGCTGGAAGAGGAAATCCTGCCGCATCGAAACAGTATCGAAACCGATAACATCGAAGAGGAGCGTCGCCTTTTCTATGTAGGCATTACCCGCGCCAAGAAAACTCTGGCCCTAACCATGGCTAAAAAGCGCAAACAATTTGGTGAAACCTTCGACACCACCATCAGCCGCTTTCTCGACGAGTTACCCCAGGATGACTTGGAGTGGGAGGGTAATAACGACGCCAACCCTGAAGCCAAACGCAAACGCGGCAACAACGCGATTGCCGGGTTACGTAATCTGATGGATATGATTTAGCAGACTTTACCTGCTGCAAGGAACTATCTGTTTAGGGTATCTTCTAAAGGAACTGAATTTAAACTCGCAGGAGCGCACATGAATCAGATCACTCGCTGGACAGCAACCATTTTGGCTTTTTTTGCCTTGGCATCACCCGCTCAGGCAGATTCCAATCAGCAAGCGGCCAACATCCGACACATTGAAGTCAGCGGCCAAGGCCTGGTTAATGAAATACCAGACATCGCCCTGCTTACCCTGACCTTTTCTCAGCGTGATAAACAGGCGCGCCGCGCTAAAAGTACCGTTGATAGTCAGGTTAATGACCTGCTTGATTTGACCAAACAGCTCGGCATTAAAGAAAAGGATATCCAAGCCGCTCGATTGACTATTTACCCGGACTACGACCACAAAAACAACCGCCAGCTGATCGGCTACCGCGTTAGTCGCGACGTGCAAGTCAAACTTCGTGATCTTCTCAACTATCCAAAATTGCTTGAAGGCGCAGTCGATATTGGCGCCACCAACACCGGTCAACTACAACTGGATTTCAGCAACCGCAAAGAGCTGGAAAACAAAGCCCTCCAGGCCGCATTCTATGATGCCCGCCAGCAGGCAGAATTACTCGCTCAAGCCAGTGGTGATAAACTCGGGGAAACATTGTGGATTCACACATCTGGCAGTCACCGCCCTGCTCCCAAAATGCGTATGGCGATGATGTCCGACATGATGGCGGAAAAAAGCTATCCAACCGGCGAAATGTCTTTATCCCGCCAAATTCAAGTCCGCTTTTCACTGCAAAATTAATTGGGGTTTACAGGCATGTCATCAGAACAAAATGAAAGTCTACACGCTGACCCAGAATCAGCACACCAACAACCCAAAAGCAACGGCGCCACAAGCAGCAGCAAAGTCACCATCGTTCGCTCAATAGGTGTTGTGGTAGCACTGGTTGCGGTTGTGGTATGCAGCTATTTGCTGTTCTACCTGTTCAAGGACAGCTTTGATGTGACTGCTATTGATAGCTCCGGGCAACAGGCCTCCACCGAACAGACAGCAGCACCGATAGAAACCATCAACCAATCGCTGGTGCAGAACACTCAGCCCGCCCTCCCTGCTGACAGCGAACCTGCACCACCTTTGCCGAATTTAAATGACAGCGATGATGAAATTCAGCAGGCCGCCAGCCAGCTAACCCAGTCTCTAAAATGGGCAGACTGGATCACCACCGAGGAAGCTATTCGCAAATTCGTGGTCGTCATCGATAATATGGCGCAGGGTAAAGTCGCTAAAAAGTATCTGCCCATTCCCAAGCCTGAGCATAAATTCAAGCACAGCGAAGATGGCGTTAAAGTCTTTTTGGACCCCGCTGGATTTAAGCGTTACACACCATACATCAGTCTATTTGAAAGTGTCGACAATGAAATGGCCAGCGCGCTTTATCAGCGTTATTTACCGCTGATGGAACAGGCCTTTGCCGAACTGGGCTACCCAGATCGTAAGTTCCACGACACGCTGATGCAGGCCTTTGACTTACTGTTGAACGCTCCAATCGTAGAAGAGGAGATTGAACTGGTACGGCCTTCAGTGCTGTATAAATTCGCCTATCCAACACTGGAAAGAGCGCCAGCTGTGCATAAACAGCTGATCCGCATGGGGCCTGAAAATACCCGCAGACTGCAACAGAAAGTACAGCAATTCAAAACGGCTTTCAGTGCACTCAACCGGTCTTAACGCTTGTCTTCGCCTGAACCAACATTAACGATAACCAGGCCAGCACTGCACAAATCAGCATAACGGCAGCCATCACCACAATACTGCCGTTATGCAGGATGCCAACAACCGCACCCGACATTGCTCCCAGCCCCATCCGGGTCACACCCAGTACTCCCGAGGCCTTACCTCCATGGCTATCAAAACAGGAGAGTGCAGCACTGGTCGAGTTTGACGCCACCAAGCCCAGCACCCCCACAGAAAAGATACAGGGCACCACCACGCCAACCAATCCAGCCATGCCCGTCAGACTGCTAAACAATAGGAAGGCCGCTGCGATAACGTGAACCGTAATACCAATGCGCAATAACCGCTCGCTACTCAGCCGCTTAATCCAGCGGGCATTAAAATAATTACAGCACATCATCAACACAATATTGGCGCCAAATAGATAACCAAAATTCTGCGGTTCCACACCAAAATATTCGATATACACGAAGGGCGAGCCAGTGATAAAGGCAAACATGGTGGCAAACACAAATGCGCCACACAGGTTATAGGCCATGGCGTTACGATGGCTGACAATGTGCCAATAGGCACGCATCAAATGAACCGGGTGCAAAGGCTGGCGCTTTTCAACGGGCAGCGTTTCCGGCAAAAGATAAAAAACCAACGACAGCGCCAACAATCCAAATAACGCCAGGCACCAGAAAATCGACTGCCAGCCAGCCCACACCAGCAGATAACCGCCTACCGCCGGTGCCAACAAAGGAATGATCGTCATCACACCCATCACAAAGGACAGCATGTGCGCTGCTTCTTCACGCTCATACAAATCGCGTATTAAAGCCTGCACCACTACATTGCCTGCCGCCGCACCCAGCGCCTGCGCAAGACGCAGCACAATCAACTGTTCAACATTAACAGCCTGCGTACAAAGCAAACTTGCCAGCGCAAACAGCGCCATACCCACCAACAAAATAGGGCGTCGACCAAAACGATCAGCAAGTGGACCAAAGATGGCCTGACTGACCGCCGCGCCCAACAGAAACATCGACAGGGTTTGCTGCACCGCACCAATATCGCTGTCCAGAGCCTGAGCCAATGCAGGCATGGCGGGCAGATACATATCGATTGCTGCAGCCACCAGCCCACTGAGCAGGCCCAGCGTAATAATCAGACGTAGTGGTGCGTTCATCCTATATCCGTGGATTTATTCAAAGGTCCGGAAAACAAACCAAAGGAAAAACACAAATTTACTCCGGCTGTGCGAGATCGATCATGCCCCGTTCGGTGATATGAAAAGTAGGTAACAATCTACCCTGGTCTAATTTAGCGTGCAGCTCATAGCTTACAAATGTCTCGGGGCTGGAAATCACAGACTGCAACAGTCGAAGGCCGTTGATCCAGTTAACGGTTGCCGTCAATTCGACCTCGGCATCGGAATAACCAGTGATGGGCTCGATATCGCTGCTCACACCACTGATCACATCATAACCCTGTAAACCAAGACTGTATTTCATGCCCATCAGCGCCAAGGTCTGCAAATTGGGGTTCGTCACTCGTAATTTAATTGCCAGTTGCTGTTCCTGACCTACCGAAGGCAGTAGTTTGACAGAAACTAGCTTCACATCAGGCTTTTCAAAGGGCATAGAAAGAGAGGCACAACCCGACAAAACCAGCAACAAGGCCAACACACTGGTGCGTAATGAAAACAGACATAGGGTTTTAATCATGGGAAGTACCTTGTTAAGCGATAATAAAATGGATCATCAGTTTTTTTATATCTATTTGCAATGGGTCGGCCAGCTGTAACGAACCATTAACCAGCGTCGTAGTCACACTGCACAATATCTCACTTTGTGCAGGAACCACCCTAATGAAACAGTTGTTATTCGTGCTATTAACCCTTTTCAGTTTTAATGCCTTGGCTAACACGGCCAACGACGAGCCATCAAACAACTATGCCACTGCAACTTTTGCCGGTGGCTGCTTCTGGTGCATGGAGCCACCTTACGACAAACTCAAGGGCGTTATCAGCACCACCTCCGGTTACATGGGTGGTCATGTAGACAAGCCAACCTACCAACAGGTTTCACGCGGTAGTACGGGGCACGCTGAAGTTGTGCAGGTTATTTACGATCCCACCGTGATCAGGTACGAAAAATTACTGCAAACCTTCTGGCACAACATTGACCCCACCGATGCCCGTGGTCAATTCTGCGACAAGGGCAATCAATACCGTACCGAAATTTTTTATCATAATGCTGAGCAGCGTGAACTGGCTCAGCAATCCAAAACAGAACTACTAGGCAACAAACCCTTCAAAGGTGGCATCGTCACGCCGATTAGCACCGCTCACAGTTTCTTTCCGGCTGAGCTTTACCATCAGGATTACTACCAGAAAAATCCAATCCGTTATAAATACTACCGCTACAGCTGCGGCCGTGATAACCGTCTTGAAGATCTTTGGGGGGAACAGGCTGGTCACTAAGCTAACGGCCCATTCCTGCTGAAAGGAAATACCTTTTGGCCAGAAAATATACGTCCAACTCATCCTGGATGACAAAAAAGCACCTAATTCTGCTAAACTCGCGCCTCAAGAAAAGGGCTATAGCCCGGCCGACAGGTAATCAAAGAGCATGAGCCAGGACAAGGTGTTCGCCTCACCACGCGAGCAAATAGAAAAATTCAAATTCGATGACCGTGTCGCCTCAGTATTTGGCGATATGATCAGCCGCTCAGTACCCGGTTACGGCATGATGCTGGACATGATCGGTGTCATTACACGTGAAGTCGTTAAACCCGGCACCAACTGCTACGACCTCGGTTGTTCACTGGGCGCGGGTATTCTCAGTATTCGCCATAACCTGCCGGACGACAGCTGCCGCATTATCGGTATCGATAATTCAGAAGCCATGACCTCTCGCTGCCAGCAAATTATCGATCAGGATGACTCTAGTTCACCGGTCGAAATTCGTTGTCAGGATATTATGGACACCAAGATTGAAAATGCCTCACTGGTGGTACTGAATCTGACCCTGCAATTTTTAGAGCCGTGCCAACGTGAGCCTTTGCTGGAACACATCTACAACGGCCTTAACCCCGACGGCGTGCTGGTATTATCCGAAAAAACCAATATGCCCAATGAACACGAACAGGACACCCTGACGGATTATTATTACGCCTTTAAACGCCAACAGGGATACAGCGATCTGGAAATCGCCCAAAAACGTGAAGCGCTGGATAATGTGCTGATTCCTGACACCCTAGGCACCCATCGTACCCGCCTGCATCAGGCTGGTTTCAGCCACGTTACGCCCTGGTTCCAGTGTTTTAACTTTATGTCTCTTTTAGCCCACAAATAACCCATGATTAATTTCGACGACTTTTTCGCTCATATTCACGATACCGAACTGGAACAATTTGGCGAGCAATTCAAAGCAGGTATCGCCGAACGTCTTTACGGCCGCCAGCATGGTGATCTTGATCAGTGGGAACAGGTGATTAACGACCTACCCAGCATCACGCCCGATCAAGTGCATTATGATCGAGACGCACTGACCATTGGCTCAGCCGATCAATTGGATGATAGTCAACGCGAACAGTTAATCGACGCGCTAAAAATGCTGATGCCCTGGCGCAAGGGCCCCTTTGAACTGTTTGGCATTGATGTGGACACTGAATGGCGCTCCAACCTGAAGTGGGATCGCGTTGAACCGCATATCACCCCACTCAAGGGCCGCCGCGTACTGGATGTCGGCTGTGGCAACTTGTATTACTGCTGGCGCATGATGGCGCAACAGCCAGAGCTGATTGTTGGCATCGATCCATCGCATAAATACCTGATGCAGTTTGAAATCTTCAAACGCTTTGTACCCGAAGCACCGCTCTATTACCTGCCACTGCGCAGTGAAGACCTGCCCGAGCGTATGCAGGTTTTTGATACGGTGTTATCGATGGGCGTGTTCTACCATCGTCGCTCACCCTTCGATCATCTGGAAGAACTCAAACACGCTCTGCGCCCCGGTGGAGAACTGGTACTGGAAACTCTGATTATCGACGGCGGTTTGGGTGAAGCGTTAGTTCCCGAAGATCGCTACGCGCAGATGCGTAATGTCTGGTTCCTGCCCAGCTGCGACACGCTGGTGGCTTGGCTGGAACGTATCGGTTTTGTCGATGTGCGAGTGATCAACGTCGCACAGACCACTATCGAAGAGCAACGCCGCACCGACTGGATGACGTTCCACTCACTGGAAGAGTATCTTGATCCGAATGATCACAACCTTACCATCGAAGGCTACCCGGCCCCGAAGCGGGTGGTGATTTTGGCCAACAAGCCCTGAGTTGAATATGAAGAGTGAACGCATTATCTGGCCGGCAATCCTGAAATATAAGGGCGAAAATGAATTGGCTTATATTTCCGGTCAATCAGACTGGGATAGCGATGCTGATTTACATGTCTTCGCCTATGAAACAGATGACCAGCTAATTGACTCGCAGGGTTTTATTTATAGCTTAAACAGTCGCAAAAACAACCTGGTCGTGCCCGAGCAAACCAACCGCAGTCTTCCGCTCCCCGATGTATGCGAGCTGATCAAAGCGCATTTATCTGAACAGGGTTCTTGCTGTGTATCAAAGTTATTTGCGTCATCTATTGAAGAAGCCTTTGCCATGATGCACTCATCTGACTAACCCAAGAAACAAACATAGAAAACCTGGAACTTAGTCTCCCCCACCTCGTCATACAGCTAGTTAATTTATAAAACGAGGCTTCCATGCAACGCAGACAGTTCCTTCGCTTTGGCGCACTATTCGCCACACTAGGCCCCTTATCTTTTGGCCTACAGGCTCACCAAAGCCAAATCATTCCCGTCACCTATTCGCGTGCCGAGTGGAGTGAAAAATTAACACCGTCACAATTCAATATACTGCGTGATGAAGGGACCGAACGTGCTTTCAGCAGCTCACTCAATAACGAAAAGCGTAAAGGAAAATACCATTGCGTGGCTTGTGACTTGCCTCTATTCAATTCAGAAAACAAATATAATAGCGGCACCGGTTGGCCCAGCTTTCACTCCGCTATTAACGACCATATAGAAACCAAACCCGACGAAGGCCTGTTTTACACCCGTACCGAATACCACTGTGCACGCTGTGGAGGCCATCAGGGCCACGTTTTTGATGATGGACCTAAACCCACAGGTTTACGCTGGTGCAATAACGGGGCGGCGCTGAGATTCATACCCACCTAAAAGGTTAATCATTTAGATCAAAGAGAGAATATTTCGTAGCGGTGAAAACATTTAATAACGGTGAGGGGTTGGCAATGAACGCGCCAACCACCCTTTCCAGCCCGCTTCAAAGGCTTTGAAACCACCAGGAAAGTGATCGTCAAAATACTCGCCTCCAGGCGCTGTCCAACAATAGTTTTCCGCCATATCATTCATCATAACCTTGAGGAAAACCTTGCCCTCTGGATCACTCATCAGGTAATAAATCAGCGACCACGCCATACCATAATTATCACGCTGATTACCGTTATACCATTGCTGCGGCGGCAGGTTGATATAATCGCGCAACGGCATCAACTGCCCGTCATCCTGACGCTGTTGCAAGTGCGCCCAATGGTTATTAACTGGCCCGACCTGTCGCGCCTGTCCACTCACTTGTAGTTGCTCAAAATACTCAGCCAGCCCCTCGTTAAACCAGCTGGGTGTTGCGCCATATAAGCCCGCCATCATCACGTGCGTCGCCTCATGACGAATCACAGCTCGCATCATGTCAGGGTTATTGCCCTGAAACACCACAGCTTCATTATTAGCACTGGTATAAAAGCCGGAATTTGTTCGCAACTGGGGCGCCATTTGCTGTCGATAATTTTGGAAGTCTGCCTGCGTGCCAATAATGCGTACATTCAAAAATACCTGACGCATGTGTCCAAGATCAAGATCACGCGACAAAATGCGGTACACCTGTCGCACCTCGGCATTCACCTTATCGCGGGTGAACGCTGGCAGGCTGGCAGTATCCAGAGTCAATTTGAGCTTGAAGTACTGCTTTCGATCAGGATAAGAAACCGACATCACCTCGTTATTACGAGTATCACCCGGTTTCGCATCGGAAAAATGCACTTTGCCGTTTTCATCGGTCCAGCGATAAATTTCAGCGGTTGTACTCTTTTCTAGCGCTGTCGTTTGAGTTCTACCACAGGAGGCAACCTGCTGGAATGTTTCCCCCACATCAATTGATTTCAGGCTTTCCACAATTTCCAACGGAGCCACTCGCGCTATTTCCTGCTTCACCTGCGTGATCGTACCGCCAAAACGCTGCCAAATATAACCCTTAACCTCGGCTATCATCTGCGGCCGATCTTCAGCCGGCACCGAAAAAAGTGCCGCTGTCAGCGAAACACAGGCAATAATAAGCAACAGAATAATAAAACGGATAAGTTTGAACATAGCTTTGAAGAAAAGACATTCCGGAAAATAGTGAACTGGTTTTTACAGTCTAGAAGAATTCCGGAAAGTTGCCCGTGGATTCGCCTCAGCGTTTCGCCAGCCTAAAGCTACAGCTGATAGCCATGCGTGCGCAGCCACAACTTGGCCTCTTTGTAATCAGGCACCAGCGCCTCAACCCGCTGCCAAAAAGCAGCGCTATGATTCATAATCTCGGTATGCGCGAGCTCATGCAAAATCACATAATCACTCACCGAAACTGGTGCCTTAATCAGTTTCCAGTTCAACGAAATATTGCCCCGTGAGCTGCACGAACCCCAGCGGGTTTTCTGCTCACGAATAAATAAACGATTGAATTCAAAACCGTACTGCTCCGACAACTGTACCAAGCGAACCGACAGATACTGCTTAGCGAATTCACGATACCAGCGCTGCTGTTGCTCTTTTTCAAGCAGGTCTTTGACGTAATGAATAGACAGCATCTCATGATCCAAGCGCGCATGGCGTTTCTGACTGGCATCAACCACCACCCGATAGCCTCGACCAAACAACAGCAACTCGTCATCTTCCAAAGGCAACGAAGCATTGGTCTGACGCGCCAATGCTTTGCCACGCTTATCTTCAATCCAGCGTTGCTTGTCTTCATAGAGCGTAAAGATATCAGCCGTACTCAAACTACGCGGCACAACGATGCGTACCTCGCCCGTAGGCTGCACCTGAATGCGCGCCCACTTTACTTTTCTCGGCGAGACGGTGACGTAATCGGGTAATTGTTTTTGCGGGTTACTCAACGTTTAAAACTCTCAACTAAAAAGATTGGAACGAATTTTGCTTAGTATTCATTAAAGGCCACTAGATGCCAAAAACCTGACACAACATTAGGAATCAATATCATGAACACATTCCAGCTTTCGAAGAAAGATTTACGGATACTACTCGCCTCCGCTACTTTTTTACCTATTATTTTCTTTGCTTCAGGCCTTTATTTTGCCAATAGTTTTCAAAGCCAGAATTCCGTAACAACGCAACCAGTTGCTCAAACCCTTAGCCTAACAACTGACTCTACGACAATTGACAAGTTGAACAATGAAGCTGAAACACCAGTACCAAGCCAATTAGAAAGCACAGCCGTCCCCTCTTTCACCGTGCAAGCCGGTGTTTTCTCCAATCCGCAAAATGCATTTAAATATCAACATCACCTGCTATCCCTTGGCATCGATAACACCATTCAAATCGACCAAAATAACGGGCTAAATCAATACCGCATAATGCTTGAATCCTTTGAACTACAGGAACAGGCCTCGCAATTTATTTCAGACATGAAGCAGGAACATAGTCTTGAGCTTTATGTTTCAAAAATTCAGGACGACCCACAGTTCAAAGAGATCGCTACAATTTAAAACAGGTTTAAATTGTTAAGGTATTGGTTATACGACTAATGCCTTAAAAAACTGCTTCAACAAAGGCCTCAACCGTTCACACTTATCCTCATCCAACGTTGCCGTCTGATTATCCGACATATAAATACTCTGGTTAATTTCCAGCTGAATAGTATGAACATTGTCATCGGGTTTGCCGTAGTTGCGGGTGATATAACCACCTTTGAAACGAGCGTTTTCTACTACGCTGAAATGATTCTGGGCATGGGCAATATCCGTAACGCGACTCAAAATATCCGGCGTGCAGGAGGTACCAGCAGCGGTACCAAAATTCAGCTCAGGTAACACACCTTCAAACAGCTGCGGCACGACGCCGCGAATGGAGTGTGAATCCCACAAAATGGCGTAACCGTGCAGAGCTTTAATACGCGCAATCTCGCTTTGAATGTGATCGTGATAGGGTTGCCAATAGGCGGCGATACGACGTTGAACCTCACCGGCATCAGGCTCTTTGCCCACGTTATAAATAGCTTCATCATCAAAGGTCGCCACCGGACAAACGCTGGTTTCATATTGCCCCGGATACAAAGAGCCACCTTGCGAGGAGCGGTTTAAATCCACTACGTAGCGTGAGAATTTAGGGATAAAAAAGGAGACATCGAATTCTGGCAGGAAGTTATAGAGCTGATTCACAAACCAGTCGGTATCGGGCACCTGTTGGCCCAACGTATTGAAGTGTTCTTTGATTTCAGAGGGTAATAAAACGCCATCGTGGGGGAAACTGACAATGATGGGACTGTTGCCCTGCTGGTAGGAAAATACGTCTGTTTTGATCACCAAACAACCTCAAATACATATTATAAATCGACCTGCATTTTATCACAGATCAAGCCTGCCGTTGCCGCTCAAGTCCGCGCACCGCCAACCAGGACACCAGCAACTCGGAGCTAAAGGAAATAATCATTACCAGCGGTGCCGTCCAGTGATTCAGCCAGCCTAATTCCAAAAACAGCCAGGCGCAGGCAATAATCAAGCCGACTCGCGAGGCACTGCCCACCGCCATGGAATTAGTGCGTTTATAGGCCAATAGCAAACTGTGATAATAATTACGGATCGCCAGAATAATCGGCGTGCCGAGCATCACCATCGCGGCCTGCGTAGCAATCTCGTACAAGCGTCCATCCAAGCCAAGCATATGATGGAAAATGATACGATCCAGCGGTGTCAAAATACACACAGCCATGATCAGCATCAGACTGCCCGTGACCACGGCGATAAAGCGCCGTTTCTTATCCATATCCTC
>Ga0209395_1007477_pt1 | contig 11475 bp, 12 predicted proteins | sample GOMGulsemesocosm_3_FD_184635 | JGI IMG/M metagenome (GOLD analysis project Ga0209395, IMG submission 184635) | Methane-oxidizing microbial communities from mesocosms in the Gulf of Mexico - GOM9D Gulf of Mexico (SPAdes) (version 2) | ecosystem: Environmental > Aquatic > Marine > Cold seeps... | reverse complement strand
TTCAAATGATTTTTCAACAAACTTCCGCCGAACCCCATAGACTTCTGCGAGACGGGGCAATAGTTTTCACCCTTGAAGGAATGCTATTCATGTTGCGAACACACGCAAAATACCACCTAGGTCAAGTTGTGCGCCACCGCACTCACCCGTTTCGCGGGGTTATTTTCGACGTTGATCCCGAATTTTCGAATACTGATGCTTGGTATGAATCTATTCCTGAGGAAAGCCGTCCCCTGAAAGAGCAGCCCTACTACCACCTTTTGGCAGAAAGCGATGAAAGCTATTACATCGCCTATGTTTCCGAGCAAAACCTTGTCGTGGACGTTTCCGGTAAACCAATTGGGCACCCGGATTTGCCCGAGATGTTCGGAACACTCACTGACGGTATATATGCCTTAGACTTTGGGCTTAATTAGCGGGCATTACCACTGGAAGCCCCGCAGTTTTCCAAGCTTTAAAACCACCCTCCATTTCGGCTACGTCATCCAGCCCCATATCCTGAAGTGCTTTTGCACTTAGGGCAGAACGCCAAGCTGAAGCACAAAATAAGATCAGTCGTTTCCCGTCAGATAGTTCCGGTTTGTGATATGGGCTATCTGGGGCAACCCAGAACTCCAACATGCCGCGCGGTGCGTGGAAGGCATCTTCGATACGCCCCTCTCGCTGCAATTCTCGGATATCGCGAATATCGACAAGCAAAGCCCGGCCTGCCTCTACCTCGGCACGTGTGGCCTCAAGTGAAAGTGTTGTAATCTGCGCACGCGCGTTTTCCAGCAACTTTTGAATAGGCGTAATCGTCATTTTTGCTCCTTAATATCCAATTGCACAGCCATCTTTGCGGGCATCAGACGCACCTTCCAGCACACCCGTTTCATGATTAATCCGAATGGCTTGACCGCCCCCTAGGGGGCCGGGAGGAACTACGACCTTATGACCAAGATCAGTCAACTCATTGCGAACGTCCGACGAGTACCCTCGTTCAACCTTCAGCACACCTTCATCCGCGAAACTGCGAGGCGCATCTAGGGCCGATTGTGGATCAAGCCCGAAATCCACCATGTTTGAGACAAATCGCGCATGCCCGTTTGATTGATATGCTCCACCCATAACACCAAATGGCATGATGACTTTACCGCCCTGTTCTAGCATGCCGGGTATAATCGTGTGCATTGGTCGCTTACCTGGGCCAGCTTCATTTGGGTGCCCCTCTTCCAATGTAAATCCAGTGCCCCGGTTCTGAAAGATAATGCCGAACTTGTCCGAACTCATCCCCACACCGAAGCCGAAATATATTGAATAGATAAGAGAAACCGACATCAAATCTTTATCAGTCACGGTCAGGTAAACGGTATCCTTATGCACCTGTTCCGACACAGAATATGGATTTTCCATAGCCCGCTTAGGATCAATAAGTGCGGCAAGCTTGTTAGCCGTTTCAGCGGAAAGCATGTGATCCAATCGGGAGGTATGATCGGGATCCGCTATAAAACGATTACGCGCATCATAAGCCAGCTTGCAAGCTTCGGCTTCAATGTGGGCACGCTGGCTACCCCAAGGGTCCATATTAGCAATATCAAATTGCGCCAACATATTGTTCATCAGAATAGCCGTCGCACCCTGACCATTTGGTGGATGCTCAAATAGGTCAACGGTTTTATAGGTGCCCGAAACCGGATCTGTATAGTTGCTGGAAGTCGCGGCAAAATCATCCAGTGTGTGACTACCGCCAATTGCCTGAAGGGATGCAACCATATCTTCGGCCACTTCCCCTTCGTAGAAACCCGCGCGCCCCTCCATTGCAATCCGGCGCAAAGCCTCTGCTTGTTTTGGTGCACGAAACATTTGCCCAGGCAGGGGCGCGGCTCCATTCAACAAGAAATCAGAACGCGCAACACCTTTTAAATCATTGGTCAACGTCGCCCAATCAAATGCAGTGCGGGGCGCTACGGGAACCCCGGCTTCAGCATAATGAATGGCGGGGGCCAAGCAGGCTTTTAACCCCAGCTTTCCCCAATCCCGTGATACACGGCAGAACGCATCCACAGCGCCGGGAACGGTAATAGCCTCAACTCCACGAACAGGAACGTTCTTCAACCCTTTCTCGCGCATCTTTGCGGCATTCAGGCCAGCAGGTGCCCTGCCAGAACCGTTCAATGCAATGATCTCTTTTCCCGGTCCAGGATTGAGCAGCATGAAACAATCACCGCCAATGCCTGTCATCTGGGGTTCACAAATCCCAAGCAGAACCCCCGCAGCAATTGCTGCATCAACGGCATTACCGCCTGCCTCAAGCATTTGTATCGCAACTTTGGCCGCAAGCGGATGCGACGTTGCACAGATTCCATTTGTTGCAAAAACTGGGGAGCGCCCCGGCAATTGATAATCCCGCATTATATTCTCTCCCTGTCGAAAGAGAGAGTGCGCATTGTTTAAGCAAAGGGCAAGAGCCTCCGATCGTGTTTCAATAACTTAAATCACCGCCCCGGATTCAGCATTCTCGGCAATTAATATCAACTTGTCAGAATTGCTCGTTCGACATTCAGTAGGAACGTCAGATAGTTCCTGTTGCCCACGCGCTCATACCCCAATTCTTGGACAAGCTCCCGAATGAGCGCCCACCCAAATCCGCCCTCTGGTAGATCCTTCCTAGGGCAATATAGGTCATATTTTTTCCCCATAGGAGGGTTTCCATCGGGCATGGGGAGCCCATCATCAATGACTGTGCAAAACAGCCCATGGTTCGCACCTGAAATGTGAAGTTCGATTACGCCGGAACGATCACCCACATAAGCGTGCTCAACAATATTGTTCATTACTTCGGCCAGAACAAGTTCCACAGCGCCACAGTCCTCAAGAGCCATATCGAGGTGCCCAAGGTCACTTAGAATGCATTCCAAAGCGCGCCGGACCGCCAGCGGCTCGCTCCGAAAGATTAATCTCAGTTCTAAATTATGTTCTAGGTTTGTGTCGGCCTCAGTTTTTCGTTCGTATGAAGCATTAAGTTGGCTATCACGATGCATTTACCCACGCGTCCCAATCAATTTCGCCACTTTTGCGAATCTCGAAGACCGAATCCATACGGGTCAGCCGGAATACTTTTGCAACTGTGGGCGTTAGGTCCAACAGGCTGAGGGTTTTTCCCGCAGGCAATTGCTTCATAGATGCGACAACTGCACCCAGGCCAGAACTATCGACAAATTCAACACTCGCCAAATTAAGGGCAACTTTATCTGGACCAAACTCCGTCAATTTTCGCATTTCATCTTTGAAATCAATGGCCCCAGCAGCATCAATCCGACGACCGGATGCGGTAATGATAAGGGTTTCTCCGTCTATTTCGGCCTGCAGTTCCATTATGCGCTCCGCAATTGTGTCGTTACGGACAGGCTAGACGACAATCGTTACCATCCGGTATGTAAATCCTATCAAATTCAACATAACGCCGGAGAATTCCCATGAGCCAGAAAACAGTTGTCATCGCCGGTGCGGCACGGACACCCATGGGTGGCTTTCAAGGAGATTTCTCAGACAGCGAAGCTGCCATTCTAGGCGGCGCGGCCATCGCAGGGGCGTTGACAGACGCAGGCGCAAAACCTGAGCAAATTGAAGAACTTCTGATGGGTTGCGTTCTACCTGCCGGTCAAGGTCAGGCCCCCGCGCGGCAAGCAGGCTTTGCTGCAGGGCTTGGTGAAAGCGTTCCTGCCAGCACGCTGAATAAGATGTGCGGATCTGGCATGAAAACAGCGATGTCAGGCTATGATCAAATCATGGCTGCCAGTGCAGATATTATAGTCGCAGGCGGAATGGAAAGTATGACCAACGCCCCCTATCTGCTGCCGAAAATGCGTGGCGGAGCGCGGATCGGTCATCAGAACGTACAGGATTCAATGTTCCTAGATGGTTTAGAAGATGCCTATGACAAAGGCCGCCTCATGGGTACATTTGCCGAGGATTGCGCCGAAAAATACCAATTCACCCGCGAAGCACAGGATGAATATGCACTAAAATCACTGTCCAACGCGCTGGAGGCAGAAAAGACCGGCGCATTTGACAATGAAATTGTGGCTGTGACCCTGAAAACCCGCAAAGGCGATGTGGTGATCAGCACGGATGAGCAGCCTTCAAAAGCCCGCCCAGAAAAAATCCCACACCTAAAACCCGCCTTCAAGAAAGACGGAACAGTGACGCCCGCAAATGCCTCTTCGATTTCAGATGGCGCGGCAGCTTTGGTCATGGCGTCGGAACAAGCAGCAACAGAGGCGGGTCTGAAAATTCGCGCCCGCGTGTTGGGTCATGCCAGTCATGCGCAGGCTCCGGAGTGGTTCTCTACCGCGCCTGTACCTGCCACACAAAAACTTTTGGAACGCTTGAACTGGTCTGTGGATGACGTCGATCTTTGGGAAGTAAACGAAGCTTTTGCCGTTGTTCCCATGGCCTTCATGCATGAGATGGGCATCTCCCGTGACAAGATCAATGTGAATGGCGGCGCCTGTGCGTTGGGCCATCCAATTGGCGCGTCCGGCACACGTATTATTGTAACCCTACTAAATGCACTGGAGAAACGCGGGTTGAAACGTGGTGTGGCGGCGATTTGTATTGGTGGCGGCGAAGGCACTGCGATTGCGATTGAACTGCCATGACGCGCGTTGATTACAAAGAGCAGGCAGCCATTATCGCCAGCCTTACGGAAGGTGAAACGGACACGGTTGCTTTGATGGCGACCGTGGCTTGCGAAGTGCATCACTCGGATGATCGGTTCGATTGGACCGGATTTTATCGCAATGTCGGCAATGATACCCTGAAGGTCGGCCCTTATCAGGGCGGGCATGGCTGTCTTGTGATCCCATTCACCCGTGGTGTTTGCGGTGCCGCGGCTAAAACCGGTGAGGTGCAACTGGTTGCAGATGTTGACGCCTTCCCCGGTCATATCGCCTGCGCCAGTTCGACCCGCTCGGAACTGGTTCTGCCTGTATATAATAGCGATGGTGTGCTTCTTGGGGTATTTGATCTTGATAGCAATCAGCCAGATGCATTTACCCGAGAAGATGCCGACGCGCTGTCGTCTATATTGTCGGCCTCTTTTGCTCAGGCCGTTCCCTAAGTATTTGTGGCAAGATGAAACGATGTGCCATCTAAATGAGCACCCTTGAATGCTGCAGTGCGGCGCGAGAAATGTCTTGCGTCGACTCTCATTTTCGCGCATTCGTGAAAAAAGGCGTGAAATTTTCACGGCAAACTTCACGGAGATATTTGCGTGCGTCACGAGAACCCAAATCACAGCAAGAGCCTTGGGGCGGATCTTCGGACTTTGCGTAAGTCACGTGACCTGACGTTGCAGGCCTTGGCGGATAAGCTTGGGAAATCCGTTGGTTGGCTTAGCCAAGTAGAGCGCGATAAATCTGAACCCTCTGTTTCTGATCTGCGTGAAATTGGGGTCGTGCTTGATGTGCCAATTTCCATGTTGTTTGGCCAAAGCCCCGCCCCGGTCGAGGAGCAAGGCTATGTTGTGCGCAAAGGTGCGCGCCGCCCAATTGGGTCGCGTGTTGCGGGCTTGGTTGAGGAGCTTCTATCCCCCGATCTAACCGATGACTTTGAAATGGTTCATTCGGTGTTTGAACCACATTCCGAAGTCACCGAAGTTGTCACCCGCCCAACCCAAGAAGTTGGTTATGTAATTTCCGGCAAGCTCGACCTGTGGATTGGTGGGCGCTATTTCACCATTCATCCCGGAGATAGCTTCCGCATTAGAGGCGAGCCACATCGTTGGATGAACCCCTATGATGAAACCTGCGTCGCGATCTGGGTAATCGCGCCGCCCGTGTATTGAGGGGCGGGAAATGAGCTTTGAAGCATGGACCATATTCGCGCTGTTCTGGATCGTTTTTGTAACGACACCCGGTCCAAATGCCGTGAATTGCATCACCAATGGCATGAACCTTGGTTTTCGCCACGCTCTGCCCGGCGTGCTTGCTATCCTGACTCAAGCCTCGCTGTTTTTGATCCTCTCCGCCCTTGGTGTAACCGCCTTGATCGCCACCTCGCCCACAGCGTTTCTTATCGCGAAACTGATCGGCGCTGGCTTTTTGATTTACCTGGGTATCAAAGGCTGGCTGACAGCGAAAAGACCCGTCAAAGCTGATGAACGCCCTGCAAAGCACATCTATCTACATGCCCTAGCCATCGCCGTGATCAATCCCAAAAGCGTGGCTGGGTACCTAGCTGCCTTTTCACAGTTCGTGCAAGCAGACGTGCCGATCTGGGATCAGATGCTGGTGATCATGCCCACGGCACTGACACTGACTGCCCTGTCATACCTTGGATTTACTGCCCTGGGTGCGGGCCTTGGTCGTGCCGCTTTGAAAGCTGTTTTCAACGTATGGATCCGCCGCGTTATGGCGATTTGCTTCATCATTTATGGCACGCTTCTGGGTTTCTCTAACCTGCCCCAACCGGAGATCAGCCAATGAACAAGGGATCTTGCTTATGTGGTGCTGTCACCTTTGAAACCACAGCCGAATTACGCCCGCCTGTCGCCTGCCACTGCACCCAATGTCGCAAAACATCAGGCCATTTTTGGGCTGCAACACAGGTGCTGACCGAAGCCCTGAACATTACGAACGACGCAGGCCTAAAGTGGTTCCGCTCGTCCGAGGCCGCACGGCGTGGGTTCTGTGCAGACTGCGGGTCTAGCCTGTTCTGGGAGGTGGACAGCGAGCCATTCACATCTATCGGCGCGGGAACCCTAGACGGGGAAACCGGGCTGAAAACCACAAAACACATCTTTGTCAAAGACAAGGGCGATTACTACGACATCTGCTGCCACGCGCAGCAAATTGATACATACTAAAAGGGACGGAAAAACATGGCAGATTTCCCCACAAAAGCACGTGTGGTCATTATTGGTGGCGGTGTTATTGGCACCTCGAGCCTATATCACCTAGCCAAAAAGGGCTGGACCGATTGTGTGTTGCTTGAAAAGAACGAGCTGACCGCAGGATCCACCTGGCATGCCGCCGGGAACGTCCCGACATTTTCGACATCTTGGTCGATCATGAACATGCAGCGGTATTCAACCGAGCTCTACGCCGGATTGGCCGAAGAAGTCGACTATCCCATGAACTATCACCAGACAGGTTCAATCCGTCTGGCCCATACCAAAGAACGCATGCAGGAATTCGAGCGCGCCTGTTCCATGGGTCGGTACCAGGGCATCGAAATGGAAATGTGGACCCCGGAACAAGCGAAGGAAAATTACCCTTTCCTTGAAATTCATGACCTGATGGGTGTTCTCTGGGATCCCTCCGACGGGGATATTGACCCAGCACAGGTGACACAGGCCTTGGCCAAAGGCGCACGTGATATGGGCCAGCAGATCATCCGTTTCTGCCCTGCCACCGGTGTCACACAGAAGGAAGACAAAACCTGGATCGTTCACACAGACAAGGGTGATATTGAGTGTGATTTTGTGGTCAACGCCGCGGGTTATTATGCCCAACGCGTGGGTGAGATGTTCAAGCCATATGGCGGGCGCACCGTGCCAATGATGGTGATGGAACACCAATACCTGCTGACCGAACAGATCCCAGAGATCGAAGCCCACGTTAAAGAAACCGGCAAAAAGCTTCCGCTGATCCGCGATGTGGATGTGTCCTATTATCTGCGTCAGGAAAAGAACGGCTATAACCTCGGTCCGTATGAACCGAACTGCAAAGCACATTGGGTTGATGCTGATGACGCCATGCCCGAAGATTTCAGCTTTCAGCTCTGGCAGGAAGACCTGGACCGCATTGAAGACATCGTGGTTGATGCTATGGCGCGTGTGCCGCTGATGGAAACATCCGGCGTGTCCAGCGTCATCAACGGCCCGATCCCTTACGCACCGGATGGTCTGCCACTGATCGGCCCAATGCCAGGGGTTGATAATGCCTTTGAGGCCTGTGTCTTCACCTTTGGTATCGCCCAAGGTGGTGGTGCTGGTAAGGTGCTGGCGGAATGGATTGTGGATGGACAAACCGAGTGGGACATGTGGTCTGTAGATCCGCGTCGCTACACTGATTACACCGATCAGGATTACTGCAACCAAAAGGGTGTGGAAGTCTACGGGAATGAGTACGCCATGCATTTCCCGCGTCATGAATGGCCCGCTGGCCGTGACAAAAAGCTGTCCCCTGTGCATGAGAAAACCAAAGCAAATGGCGCGGTTTTCGGCGTATACAACGGCTGGGAACGTGCGAATTGGTTTGCACAACCTGGTGATGACACCAGCGAGGAAAGCACACACACTTGGGGGCGTTCCGGCCCTTGGGCACAGCGTATCAAGGAAGAATGCGAAGCGGTGCGTGACAATGTTGGCGTACTAGATCTACCAGGTTTCTCCCGCTTTAACCTAGAAGGTGAAGGCGCTGCAGAATGGTTGCGCGGCATGGTCACCGGTGGTCTGCCAAAAGCCGGTCGCATGAACCTCGTGTATTTCGCGGATGACCGTGGTCGTATCCTGACAGAAATGTCATGCATGCGTCACGCGGAAGATCACTTCACCATGATCACCGCTGGTACGGCTCAATGGCACGACTTTGAGATCCTCAAAAACGCTCTGCCAAAGGGTCTATCCCTGACCGATCACACCCGTGAGTGGGGCACAATGATTGTGACCGGGCCGAACACCCGTGATCTGTTCGCGGGCCTCGGGACAGAGGCTGATCTAACCACAGGTTGGCTATCCCACCAAGATGCGGTTGTGGCCGGTACCCCTTGCCGTCTGGTACGCGTCAGCTTCGCAGGCGAACTTGGCTGGGAGGTTCATTGCCTCAATGAAAACCAAGCAGCACTTTACGATGCGATCACCGGTGCGGGTGCGAAACCGTTTGGCATGTATGCGCTGGACAGTCTGCGTCTGGAAAAAGGTTACCGTGCTTGGAAAGGTGATCTGTCTACAGATTACTCCCTGCTCGAAGGTGGTCTTGGCCGTTTTGTGAAGCTCGACAAACCGCAGGATTTCCGGGGCAAAGCCGCCATCCAAGCTGAGAAACAACAAGGCGTGAAGAAAGGCTTTGTCACCCTCGTTGTTGATGCCGGCGACACCGATGCGCCCTATATGTCAACCATCTGGAAAGATGGTGAGATCGTAGGTGAAACCACATCCGGTGGCTGGGGTTATCGCGTAGATGCCTCCATCGCTTTGGGTATGGTGCGTGCCGACGTGGCTGCACCTGGAACGGTGCTTGAGGTCGAAATCTACGGCGAAAAATATCGTGCCGTGGTGCAGGAAGACCAGCCACTTTGGGATCCCGCCAACGAACGTCTACGGGCCTGATCGTGGACGCTCGGTTTCAGAATATGACCTCCCCGCGCTGCTCTGCCACGGCAGAGCAGCGCGAATGGCATGTCGATATTTTGTTGACCGAAGGCTTCGTTTTAACGGAATTGGCGGCGGTTGTGGATGTCTTGCGCATTGCCAACCGCATTTCGGCACAACCGCTGTTTCACTGGCACTATCGGTCACGCAATGGGGGGCAGGTCAGCTGTCGTGCGGGCCTTAGCACAGATACAACCCCCTTCCCTAATCGCCCCGATGCCGACTATGCATTCATACTAGGCAATTCTGATCCGGATTGCCCGGGCCTTTCCATGCGTTCCGTAATTTCGACCTACAGCTATCGTAATATCAAGGTCTTGCTGCTGTCTGAGGCCGCAAGTCGTTACATTTCTGAAGCCGGAGAACAGCACAACAATCACACCACCCATTGGGAAAATCGCGCGCTACTGGATGAACGCGGCACCCCTGGTGAAGGGTCTTACGCGCTGGCTGTTGATGATGGAAAATTGATGACCTGCGCCGGCATGGGGGCAACCGTGGATGTCACGCTTTCCCTGTTGCGCAATCACATGTCTTCCGCCGCTGTTGCGACAGTGTCAGACATAATGCTGCACGAGAAAATTCGCGGGTTTTCAACCTTGCAACCTTTTGGTGGGAAAGCCCTTTCCATCACAGGCGACCGTGACCTCGACCAATGCATTGAGCTGATGCAGAACAACCTAGAGGAACCGCTGCAAATTGGTGAACTGGTCTCATTGATCGGAATTTCATCACGCTCACTCGAACGTAAATTCCGCCACGTTCTGGGATCAACACCCAATACTTATTACCGCGAACTACGACTAAATCGCGCGAATACTCTACTTCTGAATACCTCCATGTCCGTGCGTGAAATCAGCCTTGCCTGCGGATTCCCCAACGGATTTTCTAGCCTGTTCCGAAGCCATTTCGGAGTGACCCCACTCGCGCGCCGCAAAACCCGCTTCACCGTATAAATCAGATAAAAACCATCATATGCGTCAAAATTGGCGTATATTCAAAATTTCTTGATCTAAAAACATGCCAGTTCTGAGGCAACAAAATATGGAGATTTGTCATGAGCACCCTTCCCGAAAAAGCACGTGTCGTCATCGTCGGTGGTGGTGTCATTGGCTGTTCCGTCGCCTACCATTTGGCAAAGCTTGGCTGGAAAGACATCGTTTTGCTGGAACGCAAACAACTGACGTCCGGCACAACTTGGCATGCAGCCGGGCTGATCGGGCAGTTGCGTGCAAGCGCGAACATGACCAAACTTGCCCGTTACTCGGCCGAACTTTACCTTGGTCTTGAGGCCGAAACTGGGGTCGCAACGGGCATGCGTCAGGTTGGGTCGGTTTCTGTGGCTTTGACGGATGAGCGCCTTGAAGAACTTTACCGAAACGCGGCAATGGCACGGGCTTTTGATGTGCCTGTTGAAGAGCTTTCCCCGACTGAAGTTAAGGAACGCTATGAGCACATCAATCTTGAAGGCGTGACCGGTGGTGTCTGGTTGCCAACCGATGCCCAAGCTGATCCGGCGAACATTGCGCTGGCGCTTGCGAAGGGTGCCCGGCAACGTGGTGCCTTGGTGAAAGAACGCATCAAAGTGACCGGCATGCGTAAAAATGGGCGTCGTGTTACGGGCGTTGACTGGGTCTCTGATGACGGCAACGAACAGGGTTATATCGAGGCTGACTTGGTCGTCAACTGCGCTGGTATGTGGGGTCATGAAGTCGGAAAGATGGCTGGCACAAACGTACCGTTGCACGCATGTGAACATTTTTACATCGTCACCGAAGCCATTGAAAAGCTGACGCAAATGCCTGTTCTACGGGTGCCAGATGAATGCGCCTATTATAAAGAAGACGCCGGGAAAATCCTACTGGGCGCGTTTGAAGCAAATGCAAAACCTTGGGCGATGAAGGGCATTCCTGACACCTTCGAATTCGACCAGATCCCAGAAGATTTCGACCATTTCGAACCCATCCTTGAAGCCGCGTGTAATCGGATGCCAATGCTGGCAGAAGCTGGCATTCATACCTTCTTCAATGGCCCGGAAAGCTTCACACCGGATGACGCATATCACTTGGGCCAAGCGCCTGAGATGGATAACGTCTGGGTTGCTGCGGGTTTCAATTCCA
>Ga0209395_1007475_pt1 | contig 11476 bp, 13 predicted proteins | sample GOMGulsemesocosm_3_FD_184635 | JGI IMG/M metagenome (GOLD analysis project Ga0209395, IMG submission 184635) | Methane-oxidizing microbial communities from mesocosms in the Gulf of Mexico - GOM9D Gulf of Mexico (SPAdes) (version 2) | ecosystem: Environmental > Aquatic > Marine > Cold seeps... | reverse complement strand
AATGCAAATGCAGCGCAGCACCAATATAAATTTAAACCAACAAGCCTATTGGTATGCGATGGGAGCCGAAGCTTTTACCAAAAGAGTATTATTAACGGCCTTTGAACAAGATAACGATGTTACCCACTTAGGGCAAATTTGGGCAAGTGAAGCGACAACTTATCCGGTTGATTTTGGTGAAATTACCGGTGAAATTACTGATTTGCAAAGTTGCTTAAACCTTAATGCGTTGCGCGCGCCATTGAATAACACTGGCGCTGCTGCAGGTGCCAGTTCAGCTAAGGCGAAAAAAAGTGCTAGCAGTACCGCCACTAGCAAGAGTTCGAACACCGCGGCCACTACCGGCGGTAGCAGAGCAACTAAAGTACCGGCAAGGCGAGCCCTTGAAGCGCTCATTATTAACCTACAGCTTGAAGGGGTTGCTGATTTTGAAGCAGAATCAATGGCTGATGCTTTAACCGACTGGCTTGATGAAAATAGTCGCATTAGTAGTGCTGGCGGTGCTGAGGATGATGATTATGCCGCGAAGGAATTTCCTTATCTAGCAGCCAATCACTATTTAGCCAGTGTGAATGAATTACGTATTATTGAACATTATACCCCAGCGGTTATCGATGGCTTGAAGCCTTATGTTTGTGTACTTCCGGGCACAGATATGCATAAAATAAATATTAATACCATCAGCCTCGAACATCCTGAATTATTACAGGCCCTGCTTGATTCAACCCCCAGTGAAGCAGAAGAAATATTAGCTGCCCGCCCTGAAGACGGCTTTGAAACCATTGATGATTTTTATAACCTTGCTGAAGTAACTAAACTCGGTAAAAATGATGAGATTCAAGATCTGTTTGTAGTTGACAGTGAATACTTTAAACTAAACGCTAGTGCTAGTTTTAATGACAGTTTTTATGCGTTTAGCTCAGTGATGAAAGTCACTAATAACAATAATATTGATGTAATAAGTCGTACCATAGGACGCAACTAATGGCAGAAACTTTATATATACGCCTTGGCAGCCAAGCAGAAGATGAAATTTCTTGGCTTATTTTTAGTAGTGCAGAGCAAGAGATTATTGCCAGTGGCGTACTAAACCATGCCGAGCAATTAACGCAATTAACCGAAAAAGCAGCACAACGCACGGTGCAAGTTTTTGTACCTGGCTGTGATATCAGTTTAAAGCAATTAACCGTGCCGACTAAATCATCGCGGGCAATGCGCTCAGCTGTGCCGTTTATGCTTGAAGACGACTTAGCACAAGATGTTGAAGAATTGTTTTTTGCTTTCGCAAATCTTAGTGATGATGACGCAGGTAATAACTGTTTTGTTGCTATTGTCGCCCATCAACAACTGGAAACGTGGCTTGGTTGGCTAGCCGCAGCCAATATTCACACTAAGCATATGCAAGTGGATGTGTTAGCGATGCCGTTAATTACTGAGCAATGGACAGCAATAGCGCTTGGTAGCTCTGCAACAGCACAAGTAATTGTTAGGCAAGGTGTTTGGCAGGGTTTTACTTTAGAAGCCGAGGCTTGGCAGTTTGCCGTGCAACAGCTATTTGGCACGAAAACCGAGGAGCAGCAAGACGATACAGAGCAAGCTGAGCATTCGCATCAGAGTATTACCGCTTATTCAGCATTGCCGCATAGTGAAACGCTCACTATTGAGCGTGCTGAAGAAGAGTTGCCGTTAGCACTACTCGCCCAGCACTGTCATAACACTAAATTTAATTTATTGCAGGGTAGCTACCAAGTTAAAGAGCAGCATACTAAAGCCTTTAGTCATTGGCTTTGGGTCGCAGGTATTGCCGCATGTGCATTATTACTCAATGTCGGTTATAAAAGTGCGCAACTGTGGCAATTAACGGCGCAACAACAGCAAGTAGAAAGTCAAATTATTGCTCGCTATAAAAAAACCTTTCCTAAAGCAAAACGCGTTCGTATCGGCACGGTGAAATCTCAGCTAAAAAGAGAGATTGCCCAGCTTGGTGGCGGCGCGGACACTGAAGGTTTTTTAGCGATGTTAGCAAAAGTACAACCGGCGTTTGCTAAAGTGCCTGAGCTTACCCCAGAGTCATTAAAGTTTGATGGCAAACGCCAAGAGTTGCGTTTGCAAGCCGTAGCAAGTGATTATGCACATTTTGAACGTTTTCAAAATGTGCTTGATGCGGCCAACTTAAGTGTCAAGCAAGGGGCACAAAATAGCCAAGGTGAGCAAATTTCTGGTTCGTTTAGCATCCGCAGTAACAATAATATTTCTGCTAGCAAAACAAAAACAAAGGGGCGCTCTTAATGAGTCAATTTGCAAGTACACTCGCGTCATTGAAACAATGGTGGACGCAGCTTAATACCCGTGAGCAACGCTTAGTGGTGGTGATGGGCGGTGCGGTGCTAGCCCTATTGCTATACACCTTAGTGTGGCAACCATTAAATACTAATTTAGAAAATAGCAAAACTAAGCTTGCCAGTAGGCAAGCGCTATTAACTTGGGTCAACGAAAATAGTGCCCGTTACCAAAGTATAAAGCCTAATAACAGCGGACAAAAATTAGGCGGCAGTCTGTCGAGCATAATTAATCGTACTGCAGGCAAGTATCAATTAATTATTTCGAGAATGCAGCCACAAGGGGATAGTTTACAGGTATGGGTAGATGAAGCCTCCTTTACCCAACTACTTTATTGGTTAGAGCATATAGTGAATAACGAAGGGTTGAAAGTTCAAGCTATTGATATTGCCAGCAGCGATAAGCCCGGTGAAGTAAGGGTACGACGCTTACAACTCACCAAAGCATAATAGTGCTAGTTAGGTTGCAGGGGCTAACTTTTACTATTTAAATAGAAATAAAAAAATCATAAATTAAACCGAGAAAGCAATGAAAAAGAAGCTTGCCATTATGGCAATATTTTTACTGAGTTATGTAGTGTTTGTTATCGCGACCATTCCGAGTACGTTTGTGTTACAACAAGTGACTTTGCCTAAAAATATTCAATTGTATGGCGTGTCAGGGACTTTATGGCACACTTACATTGAGCAGCTGCACGTAGAGAAAACGCAACTGGTGAACGTTGATGCCCAGCTAAGTTTTTGGTCACTATTGACCTTATCGCCTAAAGTGGATGTGCGTTTTGGTGATCCGTTACTTGCGGGTGCAGAAGGTCAATTTACGGCGGTTATCGATAGTGAAACACTCACTATTACTGAATTAACCGCGCTGATTAGCGCCAATGAAATTGCGCAACAACTGCCGTTGCCTATTCCGGCTTCAGCACAAGGTGAGGTTAATCTTGCCATCGCGCAGGTGAGTATAAATTTACACACTCAACAATGTAGTGTCATTACTGGTGAGGCCAGTTGGCATAAAGCGGGAGTGAAGGCGCTCGATCAAAAAGTTAAATTAGGACAGTTTACCAGTAAGCTTGCTTGTGAAGATGGGGTGCTAGCATTACATCTTTCGCCAAAGAATGATCTAGGCTTAACGTTTAGCGCTTATGTGAGAAAGCGCGGTAGAGTTTCTGGCAGCGGTTACTTAAAACCAGGCAATAACTTTCCTGCAAGTCTAAATGGGATATTGCCTTTTTTAGGTAAGCAAGATAGCCAAGGTCGTTACCGCCTGTCTTTTTAATATAGTGTGAATAGTAAAAATGACATAAAGCCAGCATACTTCTTTGTTGGCTTTTTAGTTTTTACCTAGTCAATTATTACGGCAGACTAAGCATAACGTGCTGATTACCCATTTCTTAAAGTACGACTATTTAATTGGATTAGCTAAAATAGCCTGAGTTAACTGTCGGTAATCTGAAATCGAGTTGAAGTCATTAATCACGTTTGGTGGTTGTTGGCTATCGGGATTTTCCACCGCTAAAATATGTTTAATACCATATTGCTGCGCGGATTTTAATACCGGTAAACTGTCATCCACAAACAAGGTATTGGCTAATGCAAAACCTTGTTTCGCTTGTAGTTTCTGCCACAGTAATTGAGATTCTTTAACCACGCCAAATTCATGGGTAGAATACAGTACGTCAAAGTACTTATCTAATTGAGTACGCTCAATTTTTAGTGATAGTGCGTCCGGGTGAGCATTGGTGACGAGGATCACTTCACGACCACTTTGTTTAAGCGCGGTTAAAAACTCATCGGCATCATCACGCAATCTAATTAAATGCTGCACTTCACGCTTTAATTGCGCAAGTGGCATTTGGGTAAAATCGCTCCAGTAATCTAAGCAATACCATTCAATAGTACCGCTGATTTTACCATAGTGATTAGCCAGTTTTGTCTTCGCATCGGCAACACTGATATCGTGTTGCTCTGCATAGCGAACAGGGAAATGCTCCAACCAAAAATGACTGTCAAAGTGCAAATCTAAAATTGTGCCGTCCATGTCGAGTAAAACGGTAGAAATTTCTGACCAATTGAACATTAGTAGTTCCATAATAGCTATTTATCGTGTCATTATAACGTTATGTAAAATGAAATATGCAAGCTTATGTCAGGGAAACACCAATTACCTAAGATTACTGCTCGAAAAAAAGTTGCTCAAAGCCGTTTTTTTGCGATTGAACAACTTGAACTCACCTTTAGCAATGGCGTTCAGCGCGAGTATGAGCGAATGGTGGGCGGTGGTCGTGGGGCAGTAATGATAGTACCGATGCTTGATAAAGATACCATGCTATTAGTACGGGAATATTGTGCAGGTACCCACAGTTACGAGCTGGGTTTCCCAAAAGGATTAATCGATCCCGGCGAAACACCTGAACATGCAGCAAACCGTGAACTCCAAGAAGAAATTTTTTACGCGAGTGAGCGTCTTCAGCATTTAACCCAAATGCGCTTAGCACCCACTTTTTTTGATGCCAAAATGGATGTCTTTATTGCCACTAATTTATATCCGTCTAAACTTATTGGTGATGAACCTGAACCTTTAGAGGTGGTTCCTTGGCCGATTGCGGACTATAAACAATTATTACAACAACCAGATTTTCAAGAATCTCGTTGTATGGCGGCGTTATTGCTAGCCATTGACTTCTTCAAGGCATAAGGAATATTTATGAGTGATGAAAAGCTATTAAATATAGCGATGGAAAGTGCCAAAAAAGCAGGTGTTGAGGTAATGAAATATTATCGCGACAAAAGTTTTACTGCAGAACTAAAAGCTGATGAAAGCCCGGTAACCAGTGCTGATATTGCCGCTAATGATATCCTCATGGATTGCTTACAAACACTGACCCCTGATATTCCTATTATTTCTGAAGAGGTTGGCGCATTGCCGCTAGAGCAACGTAAAAGCTGGTCGCGCTATTGGTTACTGGATCCTATTGATGGCACCGGTGAATTTATTATTGGTAGCGGTGACTTTGCAGTCAATATCGCTTTAGTCGAAAATGGCTGGCCGAGTTTAGGGGTTATTCATGCACCAGATCATCATTTAACCTATTATGCCCAAAATAGTTTAGGTGCTTTTAAAGAGTTTAACCTCTCAGGTAATAGCAAAAGTCATCAAATTCATGTTGCTGATTACCAGCCAGGCCGACCGATTAAAGTGGCGATAAGTAAACGACAACGCATTGACTTGATGGGCCAATATTTAAATGAAGATTTTAATTATGATCATATTTCGTTAGGCAGCTGTTCACTAAAAAATTGCTTGATTGCAGAAGGTGGTGCCGATTGTTATTTAAGAGTGGGTGTTACTGGCGAGTGGGATACGGGTGCTAGCCAATGTATTCTAGAGCAAGCGGGCGGTATCATTTTAAACAGTGAGTTTAATCCGTTGACGTATAACAAACGCGAAAGCTTATTGAATCCAGATTTTGTCAGTTTGGGTAATCAAGCGATTCCATGGCAACAAGTGATCAAACCTCATAGTAAGACTTATTAGTTATCAATACCGAGGCTAATTAGCTTTTTCAGGCAAGTTAGTCTCGCATATAAAAATAAACAGTGATTAACTATTGGCTGTTTCCGCTACGCCTTGATCAAAATCTGCTTTAGGTAAAATATTAACACTTTCATATAGCTCAGAATAAACCAGTACGGCACTACCTTGCTGTAATTGCAGCTGCACTTGAGCAATCTTCTCTGCTTTACTGGTATCAATATCGCCGTAATCGGTGCCCTCTCTTAAAATAAAGTCTTCTATGATAGCGGTTAATGTCTCAGGGCTTACTTGCGATAAAGGAATAATCATTAGCGGTTGTTACTCGATAAGTTTACATGCTTGGCAATAAAATCAGGGATACGTTGTTCTAACCAATATTGAGGTTTGAATGGGTTATTACCGCAAATAAAGCCAACATGTCCGCCATGGCTAGATACCTCAAATGTCACCTGTTGATGCAACGCTTGTGTTGGCAATGATGATTGGTGGTTTAAAAAAGGATCATCAGCTGAATGTACAAACAGGCAAGGCTGCTTAATCTCAGACATTACCGGATTACCGCTCGCTTGTTGGTAATAATCATCGGCGCTGTTAAAGCCATTTAGTGGGGCGGTTACTTTTTCATCAAAATCAAAGATAGTCTTAATGTTAGCTAATTGCGTGGGCTTAATATGTTTAACAATATTAGCTGTGATTTTTTCTAGAGTACTGTCTTTAAGCATTTGTAATAAGTACTTTTGGTAGATACGAGAGCAACCTTGATTAATGCGGGCACTGCAACTGGCTAAATCTAAAGGAGCACAAATTATTGCCGCTGCCTGATAAGGGTTATTAGGCACTTGCGCTAAATATTTGGTTAATACATTTCCACCTAAAGAAAAACCTAATACTGAAAAAACACATTGTTGATATTGGGCAATAAGGTATTCGGTGAGGTAACGGATATCACGAGTATCGCCGGAATGATATGAACTCGCTTGCCGGTTTGGCTTACCACTGCAACCGCGAAAATGCATTAGTACTGCGATCCAACCGCGAGCTTTTATTGCTGATAGCATACCTTTGGCATAATGACTGTCTTTTGAACCTTCTAATCCGTGTAGCACCACCACGATAGGTTTACTGTTATCTGCTTGCGGTTGCTCTGTCCACGCTAAATCAATAAAGTCGCCATCGGGCAGCTCTAAGGTTTCATTTTGAGTAGTAACATGGTGCTTACGGCGAAAAAACTTGGCCGCTAAGGTTTGTAAATGGGCGTTACTTAGCCACCAAGCGGGTTTGAAGTTACTAACAGAATACATCGAATTTATAAGTTGCTGTTTAGGGAGGAAAGCGTAATTGTATGCTAAAGCTCTGACGTACACTAGAGCTATTAGTACGGTGATTAACTTATACCGTTTTATTGCTAGCGTGGTGAGGGGCTGCGCTAGCGTAGCTAAAGGTTAACTATCTTGCTGGATATGCTTAATGAAATAGTAAATGTAATAGCCGCAAATGGCCAAAACAATTGCTAGGCCACCAACAGAAAACATCACGACGGGATCATTGGCTAACATGGTAAAAAATTGCATCATTTACACTCCGTATTATTGTCTGAACTTAGGTTCTAAGACAATAATACCAAGTTAGTTAGATGAACTTTATGATGTAGATCAATAGAGCCCTTTCTTTTCAGCCATTTTAGCTTTGAGTTTTTCTTGGTCGATTATTTTTCGGTATATTTTACTGGCTTTTTCATAGCCACTTTCCTTTTTGACACCGGATAATTGGCGTTCATCAATGATTAAGCTTTTCTCAGCGTTGGGATAACCATTCCATGCTGCAATAGTATTCCATACATAAGACATTTCAGTGCTTTTCTCTACGCCTTTACCTTCACTATAAAGCAGTGCTAAGTTATATTGTGCTAATGCAAAATTTTGATCCGCGGCAGTTTGATACCAGCGCGAGGCTTTAAAATCATCTTGTTTTACCCCGGTACCATTAGCATACATTAACGCGATATTAAATTGTGCGGTAGCAAGGCCTTTTTTGGCGGCCTTATAGGTTAAAGCGTAAGCTTTCTTTTCATCTTTTTTGACAAATTTACCTTCGCTGTACAGTAATGCTAATTCAAACTGAGCATTAGAGTAATTTTGTTCGGCTGCTAATTCAAATAAAGCCAGCGCTTTGTTAAAGTCTTTAGGTATGCCATAACCTTGCTGATACACTAATGCCATTTGGTATTGTGCCGGCGCATACCCTTCAGCCACTAATGGCCTAAATTGCTCTATGGCAGCATGAAACTCACCTCGATTTAATTCGTAAATACCCAATTCCAAGTCATTAGCTTGGCTTAAGCATGAAAAAGTACTCAAAAATAAAAAGACCAATACCGCTAGTTTTGTCTGCATAATTTACCCACTCAGTTTTTAACACCTAAATTATAGTGTAGTCTAAAATTGTTAGCTCGATGCCATGATATCTTCTATTTGCTCAGCCAGTTCTAGCCAAAGCATCTCATTTTCTTCTAGTTTATCTTTTAAGCTGCCTTGGTGTTTTAGTTTGTCAGTTAATTCACTTTTACGCTCACTTTGATAAAGCTCGCTGTCACTTAATGCCGCTTCAATTTCAACTAACTCTGTTTGCCATTGTTGAATTTTCTTTTCTAATTGATCGGCTTTTTTGCGTAACGGCGCAGATTTCTTTCGCAATTCAGCTTGTTGCTGGCGTAGTTGCTTTTTATCTAAGCCTTTGTCGACGGAAGTTTCAGTATTTTTACTGTTGCTTATTGTTTGCTTTTTGTCGTCGTTGAGCCATTGTTGGTAGTCGTCAATATCACCACTAAAGTCACTAACTTTGCCGTTAGCGACTAAATAAAATTCATCAACGCATGATTCAAGTAAGAACCGGTCATGGGCAATGAGGATGATGGCGCCACCAAAGTCTTGCAGTGCAAACACTAGTGCCTGACGCATTTCTAAATCTAAATGGTTGGTTGGCTCATCGAGTAATAATAACTGTGGTTTTTCTAAGACAATAAGCGCCAGTACTAAGCGCGCTTTTTCGCCACCAGACATAGTATCGACACTAGCCAGTGCTTGATCACCACTAAAACCAAACTTTCCTAAAAAGCTACGGGCTTGTGGCTCACCGAGTGACGGTTTAGCACGCAGAATATGGTCAACCGGACTAGAGCCAAAGTGTAATTGCTCAAGTTGATGTTGAGAAAAATAACCAATTTTTAATTCTTGCGCGCAGTAGCGTTCACCATTAAGTAATGAAATATCACCGGCTAACGATTTTATTAGTGTCGATTTACCCGCGCCATTGCGACCTAGCAAGCCAATACGACTACCAGGTACTAAGGTTAAGCCAACATCGTTAAGAATTATGCTATCTGCGCCATAGCCACAGGCACTTTCATTTAAAGAAAGTAGTGGATAAGGCAGACTTTCAGGTTGTTCAAAGCTAAAGGTGAATTGGCTATCAACATGAGCTGGGGCTAAATCAGGTAATTTTTCTAAACGTTTTAACCGACTTTGCGCTTGTTTAGCTTTACTCGCTTTCGCTCGGAATCTATCGACAAAAGCCGTTAAGTGCGCGGCTTCTTTTTGTTGCTTTTGGTATTGCACATCTTGCTGTGCTAAATGTTCGGCACGCTGTCGCTCAAAGGCGGTATAATTGCCACTATAGAGTTTGGCGCGTTGCTGCTCAATATGTAATATTTGCCCGACCACGGTATCTAAGAAGTCTCGGTCATGAGAAATGAGCACTAAAGTACCGGTAAAACGTTTTAACCAGCGTTGTAACCAAATAACAGCGTCTAAATCTAAATGGTTGGTGGGCTCATCGAGCAATAATAAATCAGCGCGGCTAATTAAGGCTTGCGCTAAGTTTAAGCGCATTCGCCAACCACCGGAAAATTCTTTAACTGAATTAGACAGCTGCTCTTGCAAAAAACCTAAACCGTGCAGTAGTTCACCGGCGCGGGCCGGTAAACTATAGCCATGTACCGCATCAATTTTATTAATAATAATGGCTTCTAAATTGCCATCATCAGCAAGGCGTGCTTGTTCAAGCTGCCGTTCTAATTCGCGAAATTCTTTGTCACCATCCATCACGTAATCAAGTGCTGATTGCGTTAATGCCGGCGTTTCTTGTTTTACTGTGGCAATAGCCCAGCTACTCGGCATGCTTAAATCGCCGGCATCGGGAGATAAATCACCTAATAACGCGGCAAAGAGTGACGATTTACCACAACCATTGCTGCCAACTAAGCCTACTTTGTGGTTAGGGTGAATGGTAAAGCTTGATGCTTTAATTAGGTTTTTTGCGCCTCTATCTAAGCTTAAATCAGATGCAGTGATCAAGAAAACGTCCTAAAAATCATGGTTAAGAAAAAATACAGCTTATTGTCGCTTTTCCTTAGGGGGGAGTTCAAGGTAAAATAGCGTTAATAGAAATTATTTTCCATTTTGAGAGCGTAGTTGTGAAAAATAAAATTAAAAAAAGGTTTATTGCTGGAGCAACTTGTCCTAAATGTAAGGCACAAGACACTATGGCATTGACTAAAGAAAATGGCGTTGAAAAAGTGACTTGTGTTAGTTGTGGTGAGCAAATGGTGCAAGCTGAGCCGCAAGTGGCGGAAGTAGTTCGTCAGCACGAGCAAGTGATTGGCGTGTTTAAGCCTTAGTTGCATTTAACTAGGCCTTAGCTAACAGATAACAGAGGAAACTCTTTGCGGTGAACTACTTATCAGCCAATACGATTTACTGCGATCTATTCGTTGGTGGGCATTAGCTGATAGGCATTAGTTTATCGGTACTCGTTTGTCGGTACTTTTTATCAGTACTTTTTATCAGTCATCGCTTAATAGTGCGGCGGCGGTGGTTCTATTTCTTCTTTGTCAGAAGATGCATTGCCGGCGTCTTTTAAACGGCTGGCAACCAATTGAATTTGCTCTTTCAACTCAGCGATTTGAACTTGGTGTACCGCGACTTCTTCACTGAGTTGTTCAATGACATCATCTTGAAAAAGGTTGCGAGATTCAAGCCCGTTGATACGCTCTTCAAGTTGCTCGATATATTCATTTACTTGGTTGTCTGTCTTCATCTAGTTTACTTTACTCGGTAGGGGCCATAACTCGGCATAACCCGAGGAGCTGATCGTTAATAAGGTGTTATTATCGCTAAATGCGAGGCTATGCACAACGGCTCCGGTAGGTCTTTTTGCTGCTTTTGACGTGACATGCCAGCTGGCAGCACGCTCTCCAGTGCCTATATTCCAGATACTGACCTTACTACTCGCCGCGCCAGTGACCATGGTTTTACCGTCAGGTGAAAAACGCACTGAGCTAAACACTTCATGGCGTTTAGTGCCGGTTAAGGTTGATATTAATTTTCCGGTTTTTAAATCCCAAATATAGGCAGATTTCATGCTATCAGCAGAAAATGCGTACCGCCCTTGTGGATCTAATGCCACTTTAGACACTCTGCTGGTATGATTAAATTGATAAATGACTTGTCCTGAGTCGGTATCCCAAACATAGGCAATAAAATCATTACCGCCAGACATTGCCACTCTGCCATTTGGCATCATATCAACGGTGTTTACTTTT
>Ga0209395_1007466_pt1 | contig 11481 bp, 5 predicted proteins | sample GOMGulsemesocosm_3_FD_184635 | JGI IMG/M metagenome (GOLD analysis project Ga0209395, IMG submission 184635) | Methane-oxidizing microbial communities from mesocosms in the Gulf of Mexico - GOM9D Gulf of Mexico (SPAdes) (version 2) | ecosystem: Environmental > Aquatic > Marine > Cold seeps... | reverse complement strand
CTTTTCATCCTTAGTCGATTGCCCGCCATCATATGCTTTGTTATTCACCCATCGCTGAAGTGCCGGAACACCTACATAATCGAAAATAGAAGTTCTTGTTGGATCTCCAAACCCAGATTCTTCAGAACCATCCTCTCCCAACTCTTGAGCAAAATAAACCATGGTTGGTGATGTACTTATAGTTGTAGAAACCACCATCGCTGGTTTTCCTATTTTAGCATTTCCCGCAAATCCTGAACTGGCAATACGCTGTTCGTCATGATTCTCTAAAAAGTGAAGCATATGCTGCTCTATGTCTTTTAAGTCCTCTTGAATTGGTGGAATATTATCTGTTTTTCCATGACCTTGCATCACATGTTTTATCGTGTCATACAATTGAACCTTATCGTACAAATAGTCCATTTTTCCTTTTTTAATATAGTCTCTATATAAACTCGGATTGTAAACTTCTGCTAATAAAAAAGCCTTTGGGTTTTCCATTTTTATAGAGGAATTCATAAAACTCCAAAATTCCACAGGCACCATTTCAGCCATATCATAACGAAAACCATCGATTCCCATTGCGGTCCAATACAAGGCTATATCTCTAAATTTCAACCATGAATCTGGAACAATTTTATCCTTCCAGAAGTCATAATGCTTTTTATAATGTTCATTTTCAAATCCAGCTGGTAGTTCGACAAATTCCTTCACACCTTCTGGACTAACTCCATAATTAATCTTTACTGTTTCATACCAATCATACATATTCGGCTGTGATAATCTCGATCCATTTCCTGTCCATTTGGTTGGATTCTCTTCAAAATAATTGTCAGACAATGGATGTTTCTCTCCGCCTAAAGGGCTATACCCTCCTTCAAAAACAGGCACTTTAAAAGATTCTTTTGGGTTGTAGTAAAAATTATTATTTACATGATAGGCGACGGTTTTATCATCGGAGGCTCCAAAATCTTCAACCCCTTTTGGATTAGTTAAACCCTGGTAATTCCTAGCGATATGATTGGGAACGATATCAATTATAACTTTTAGTCCAACCTTATGAGACCTTGAAATAAGGGCTTTAAACTCTTCCAATCTATGTTCAGGGTTTTCGGCCAAATCTGGGCTAACATTATAATAATCTTTAACCGCATAGGGTGAGCCTGCTCTCCCCTTAACAACATCGGGATCATCATTAGATATCCCATATTTAGTATAATCGGTAATCACATCATGATGCGGCACACCTGTATACCAAATATATGTTACCCCCAAGTCTTTTATTTCCTTTAAAGCCTTTAGGCTAAAATCGCTAAACTTACCAACACCATTTTCCTCAATAGTTCCCCAAGGTTTATTTGTTGTATTGGTATTCCCAAACAAGCGTGTAAAAACCTGATACACGACCTCTTTTTTCTTTAATTCACTTTTGATGGCTAATGGTTCAGAAACTAGATTATTCTCTTTTTTGCACCCAATCATTAGCAAAAAACACAGAAGAATTAGAGACATATATTGTTTGTTCATGACGCTATTTTATCAATTTAATTTTTATATTTTTTTCTTTAGAAGTATGCCATATTACGGGAATGGTTAATATGTTATTTTTAGAATCCCAATCTCCATTTACCCTTTTAGCTCCGACTTTAATTCGCTTTGGTTCATCTGTTATATTATGAATAATAAGACTGATTTTTTTTCGCTCCGCTTGAAAATTAAGTCCGCTTTGAACTTCAAAATTAAATTCTAAATACTCCTTTTTTAATTCACTTTGAAAATAGAGTTTTTCATAATTCTCTTTGCCTTCAGCACCGACCATCTCACCATTATCATGATACATTTTACCTTTACTGGTAGTTATTGATGCGTGCTTATAAAAGTGAAGTTCCAAATTATTCGCATCATAGCCTTCCGTATTCTGCATTGATTTGGCTAGAGGAATAAAAGCCCCTCCTCTTACATAGGTTGGAATTGAATTCATTTTTAACACGATTGTTTTGGCTTGACCTCCAGCAATTTCTTCATCTGTATAAAAATCAAACCAAACATTATGCTTAGGAAAATAGACTTCCTGTTCTTTTTTACCTGCTTCAAGAACTGGAGACACCAAAATTTCATGCCCCCATAAATAGGTTTTTGAATAGTTAAATAATTGTTGATTATCCGTTTCTTCAAAAAATATTGGTCGCATTAAAGGTTTGCCAGATTGATTATTTTCATAAACCAAATTATAGTTATAGGGTAAAAATTGATATCGCAATTCAATAGCTTGTTTTGCTAATGCTTTAGCCTTATCACTTCTAAAAACGGGTTCACTTGGCACTTCTTCCTGTGCATGTGGTCTAAAAATTGGTTGAAAAACACCGTATTGTAACCATCGTATATACAATTCATCATCTAAATTCGCCCCTGCAAATCCTCCTAAATCGGAGTGCATATACCCGAGTCCTTGCATACCCATTTGAAGTGCTATTTCTGGTTGACTTTGCAAGCCTCCCCAGGTTCGATTAACGTCACCAGACCAAGGAATGAGACCATAACGTTGAGACCCAGAATAACCTGCTCGCATTAATATAAAAGGTCTCGTATTTGAAAAATCTCTTTTATAGCCCTCATGAACTAATCGCGCCCAATCGTGCCCATAAATATTATGGACTTCATCGGCAGTTCCTAGTTCGTGAATTAAATCTTTAGGATGCACTTCTGGCTCTCCTAAATCCCCCCAAACACCAGCAACTCCTTTATGTATTAAGCCTTTATAAATATCCCAAAACCATTGTTCTGCCTTTGGTTTGTAAATATCTATAAGCCCTGTATTTCCGAAATAGAAATCGTACTTGTATGGATTACCAGCAGAATCTTTTGCTAAAACATCGGCAGCAACAGCTTCATCCCAACGTTTCGAAGTCGTTAAAACAAACGGCTCTGTAATTGTTATGGTTTTAATTCCATGACTTTTAAATCGGGAAACCATACCTTCAAAATCAGGAAAAGAATCTCTAAAAACCTCGAGGTTTCCCATCGTCCCTTTTATATCTTTTCCAAACCAATATAAATCTAAAATAATAGCATCAACGGGTATTTCTTCTTCAATAAACTTATCTATAGTTGCCTCAGCTTCTTCCTGAGAATGATATCCAAACCGGCTAGAGAAATTACCTAAAGCCCAACGTGGAGGCATGGGTTGCTTCCCTGTGAGATAGGTATAGTTATCGAGGAGATCATACCAGGAATCACCGACAATCACTTGGTAAGTTTTACGCCCAGAAATGGTCTCATAGGTTAAGGTATTATCACCTTTGCTATCGAGATCTAAGTAGCCAATTGGAGCATTATCAAAATGAATCATATACTGCTTTGATGAGATTACAATTGGCAAGCTAAAATTCATCAATTCACTTTTCGTTTCGTACCCATAATGTGCCTTATTATAAAGCTGTAAACGATGGCCTCGTCGGTTCATACCTAAGGCTCTGGCACCGCCTCCATACAACACTTCGCTTTCTGCAAGATTTAATTGTAAGGCTTCTCCATATTCTGTTTTATAATATCCTTTCCCTTCGGAAGTAATTGGTTTTCCTTTGTAGGAATATGATATTTGGAAGGGCTCTTTTTTTACCATGACCTCAATGCCCTCTGAGAAAACCATAGTTTTTTCAGAATCAGCAACAATCATTAAGTCCTGTTCTACGGGTTGTAACACCACTGCATGTGACTTTTTATCAAACTCCTGATGTTTTGGAATGAAAGAAGTTTCTACAATTTCAGGCGTATAGAACTGAATCTGGTACCTTCCATCACTAACCTCAATTTCGACACCAAAATCCGTTTGCTTTAAGCCTTTAAACGCTCTCTTTTTTACAGCCTCTGGAAACAACCAAAGTAGAGCCTCTTCAAAATTCTCTCTCCATAATTTTTCATTGTGTTGCCCTCCAAGCACAATCTTTTGTTGAATATTTTTAGCTTCAAATCCAGAAGTAAGCATTTCATCAACCATCTTTTCCATGTTAGGAACCATGCTTGAACCTTCAGCATCTCCTGCCAGAAAATACATCTTGGTTGAGCTCGACTTACTTTTCTGCTTTGCAAATTCAAAGCTTTGTTCAGAAAACCAAAAAGAAGGAGAAAACACACCAGCTTTACCATATACATCGGGATGTTTTAATGCCGCATACTGCGATATTAACCCTCCTAATGAACTTCCCATAATTGCTGTATGCTCTTTGTTTTTTTTGGTGCGATAAACACTATCAATATGAGGTTTTAATGTCTGAACTAAAAAATCGACATAAGCTTTTCCACGGCCTCCTCCATAGGTTGAATTAGCCCAAGGTGTATATTCATCTATTCGGCTATCGCCACCATTATCAATAGCAACAACAATTAGTTTAAACCCATTTTCCTTATAAAGCTTATTCAAAGTTTCGTCCACTTCCCACTCACCAGAAAATGACCTTAAATCATCAAAAACATTTTGTCCATCATGCATATACAATACTGGATAAGAGGCTGTTGAATTTTCATACCCAGGCGGCAAATACACCCAAATCTTACGGTCTTTATCTAACTGAGGGATGTGAAATTTATTCGACATCAGAGAAACATTGGATGTCGCTGTAGAAACTTTTGTCGAATTGTCGGACCATTTTTGAATACTCACCTTTATGGTGTCATTCTTCGTATTGAATTTATAACTTCTATTTTCTATAGGACTTCCATCCAGATTGGTCTCAACGGTATCCCAAGTCCCTTGAGTAAACTTATAATTTATGACTTCATCGCCATTAGGGAGTGTCACAAAATAATAAGCGTCTTTCTCTATTAATTTAAATTTTTCTTGCCCTCCAGTCCATCCTTCAAAATCACCAGAAATATAGATAGATTGATTTTCTCCCAAGTTAACTGAATCTTTATTTAAGACGAAAGTAACCTGAGCGAAGACCGTAAATACCATTAAAAAGCATCCAATAAATGAACTGATTTTCAACTTCATAAATTTCTAATAACTTATTTTTTGGTTGTTAATATCGTGACGCCTTTAGTCTCCAATTCCACAGTTGAATTCCATAGAACTTCAGTTTTAGAAATGACATTTTTAAGGGTTTTTCCATCTAAGCCTATTTCATCAAACCTTTTAAGATCTAAACTAATTGGCTTATCATTTTTGTTTAATATCAAAACCACGGTTTCATCTTCCAAAGTCCTGAATAACACATATACCCCATTTTCTGGAGCAAAATGAACCGTTTTACCATTTTGAATAGCCTTGCTCGACTTCCGATAATTAAGTATTGATTTTAAAAATGATTGCATTTCTTTTTGATCGGCAGTCAGTCCTTCTCCAGTGAAAGCATTTACAGCATCCCCTTTCCAACCACCAGGAAAATCCGTACGTATCAAACCATGGTCGCCAGGATTTTCTGAATCATCCATTAAGATCTCAGTACCATAATAGATTTGAGGTATTCTTGGTAAGCACAACATATATCCCAAAGCCATTTTTGTTTTAGTGATATCTTGTCCAACCTGAGTATAAATCCGACTCTTATCATGATTATCCAAAAACACCATAATATCTTTTGGTGAAACGTAGCTAAAATCATTGGCGAGACCTTCATAGATCTTTACCAATCCTTTATCCCATGATTCTTCTTCATTTACACCATCAACCATAGCCTTTAGCATTGGAAAATCCATTGTTGATTTTAAATTAGACTCATAACCGTCCCTATTATTATTTCCCGATTGCCAGTAAGCTACCAACAGGGGATTATGACTCCATTCTTCCCCAACAATACTAAAGTTAGGATATTCAGTCATAATAGCGCCTGCCCAATCTGACATGAATTCTTTATCAGGATATGGATAAGTATCTTGACGAATACCTCCCAGATCTAAAGTCTCAATCCACCATATACTATTTTGAATAATATATTTTGCTAAAAATGAATTTCGCTGATTAAGATCCGGCATATCTGAAACAAACCATCCATTAGTCATCCCTTCACGATCCTCCTTTGAAGCATAAAGATCCTGATTGGTCGTTCGTCTATGATTCGAAACCTTAGTCACTTTATAGTCCCAATTTTCTATATTACTCTCATAGTTTTCCTGATCATTTACCCAATCTTCAAAAGGCAAATCCTTCATCCACCAATGTTCTAAACCACAATGATTAGCAACTTGATCCATAATGAGTTTCATTCCCTTTACTTGGACTCGATCTGATAGTCTTATATAATCTTCCAGATTTCCAAAACGAGGATCTACTTTATAATAATCTGTTATTGCATAGCCATGATATGAACTCTCTGGCATATCATTCATCAAAAGTGGTGTCGGCCAAACAGCGGTATATCCCAAATCAGAAATATAATCCAAATGCGCTTCTATACCTTGAATATCTCCACCGTGTCTGGCATACCCATGAGTTCTATCTATCTTGGTTTCTTTGAGTCCTTCTATAATATCATTAGAGCTATCGCCATTAGCAAATCGATCTGGTGTAACCAGAAAGATAGCATCCGAACTATCAAAGCCTTTATATGCTTCGGAAGATTTTGAGCGAGCCTTTAATTCGTAGGTATGCTTTCTTTCCTCCCCTTTTTCATTCTTAAAAACGATATCAAACTTCCCAGGTTTTGCCTGATCTGAAATGCTTATATCTAAAAATAAATAATTCGGACTTTTTGCTGTATGTACCTCCTTAATATGAACCCCTTGATAATCTATTTTTGGTGTAAATCCTCCAATATTCTCATCTTTAACCAATAATTGCAGATTTGAATCTTTAAAACCTATCCACCAATTTGGCGGTTCTACATGTTCTAAACTAGAATTAGAAACGGAAATTGTCTCTATTTTCTTTTTCTCTTCCTGAGAATTACAAGACATTAGAACTGTAATGCCAACTAAAAGCAATATCTTTTTCATTGTTATGTTTTATGGATTCGCACTTGATTGATTTAAACTTTAACTCAGACCTTAATAATACGATTAGGGCTAATCTGTATTAATTCGTCCTTTACTAAAATCTGTAAATCTGTATCTCCTTCCAATTCAAAATTAGTTTCATTATGGCTCACCATCACTTTTAATATTTGATTTCTAAAATTCACTTTAAACGAATAAGCCTCCCATTGTTTAGGAATTTTAGGAATAAAAGACAAGGTGTCATCTTTTACTCTCATCCCTCCAAACCCTTCAACAATACTCATCCAGGTTCCTGCCATGGATGTAATATGTAAGCCTTCATGAACCTCGCTGTTATAATCGTCCAAATCTAGTCGAGAAGTACGCAAATAAAATTCGTAAGCCTGATCCATCCTATCTAATTTCGCGGCTTGAATACTGTGTACACAAGGCGACAAAGAACTTTCATGAACGGTATATGGCTCGTAAAAATCAAAATGACGTTCTAATGAATCAGTGCTAAATTGATCTTCAAAAAAGTAGAAGCCTTGCAAAATATCGGCCTGTTTTATATATGGAGATCTTAAAATTCTATCCCAAGACCATTTCTGATTAATTGGGCGCTGTTCCTGCTCTAAATCATTAACCGTTATTAACTCTTTATCTAAAAAACCATCCTGCTGTAAAAAGACCTCATGTTCTTCAGAATATGGGAAATACATTTTATCTGCAACGGATTTCCAGTCTTCAATTTCAGAATTTGACAGTTTTGTTTTAGAAATAATTCTGTCGTAATCTGCCTTATAATCCTCTTTAACCTTATCAATAGCGTCCATTGCAAAATGGATACACCACTGTGCTAAATAATTGGTATACCAATTATTATTTACGTTATTCTCATATTCATTTGGCCCTGTTACACCAAGAATGACATAAGCATTCTGACTTTTAGAATAGGTAGCGCGTTGTTGCCAAAATCGTGCAATAGCAATCAATACTTCTAATCCTTTTTCTGGAATATAACTAGCATCTCCGGTAAATCTGTAATAATTGAATATTGCAAAAGCAATAGCTCCATTACGGTGAATTTCTTCAAAGGTTATTTCCCATTCATTATGGCACTCTTCGCCATTCATGGTCACCATTGGAAATAATGCTGCACCATTTGTAAACCCGAGTTTCTCAGCATTTGCAATGGCCTGATCCAAATGTTGGTATCGGTATTCTAACAATTTCCTTGCAACTTTCTGATTTTTTGTCGCCATATAAAAAGGAATACAATAGGCTTCCGTATCCCAATAGGTACTGCCTCCATATTTCTCTCCTGTGAATCCTTTTGGTCCAATATTTAATCGGGCATCTGTACCTAAATAAGTTTGGTTTAATTGAAATATATTAAAACGAATACCTTGCTGAGCCTTGACATCTCCTTCAATAGTGATATCGGCCATATCCCATATTTCCGCCCAGGCCTTTTTTTGGCACTCTAACAAGGCATTAAACCCGATTTCTACACCATTATGTAATACACTCTGTGCCTCAGAGATCAAGTCGTTCTTGTCGTGATTTCTATCTACAGTATAACCACCATACTTGTGAATTGTAAACGTTTGGCCTTGATGTACATCAGAGAAATATTTAAATCCTATTTTCTTGTCCGTTTTTAAAGACTCAAATGGTAGTTGAATTTGCTTTCCGTCTAAAAAACACTGCGACTGCATGAAGGTACAGGTATGAAAATTTGTTTTCATCGTATGCGCTTCAATATAGGCTCGATCTTGGTCTCTACTAATACTTGTGATATTCCAAAAAGCATCATCCCAATTACTATCCTCATTTGTAATTCCAGCATCTAGATAGGGTTCGAAACTAATTTTAGCATCTGTATTTATTGGAGTTACCGAATATTTAATCGCTCCCAGCTCGTCAATATCTAAGCTTAAAAAACGAATGGCTTCAACCTTAATTACGGTTGCATTCTCTAATGTCGCTTCAAAAGATCTAGACAACCAGCCTTCTTGCATATTAAGTTCTCGTCTGTAATTTTTCAGACTACAGTTAAATAAATCTAAGGCCTCTCCATTCACATTAACATTAATTCCAATCCAATTAGGAGCATTTAATACTTTTGCAAAATACTGTGGATATCCATTTTTCCACCAGCCTACTCTAGTTTTATCCGGATAGTAAACACCCGCAATATAACTGCCTTGAAATGTTGGTCCAGAATAGAGTTCTTCAAAATTGGCACGTTGTCCCATGGCTCCATTTCCAATACTAAATAGACTCTCTGAAGCCTTTACATTATTAGCATCAAATCCTTCTTCAATTATTGACCAATCATTTGGTTTTATATAATCTTGATTCATTTTCTTTTAATATATTCGAGATCAGACCGCTTGCTCTTAAACTTCATTTGCAAATTGTCTTAACCCTAATTATAAACTTCATTTAATTTGTCATCATCCCCACTCAAAGCATCTGAGATCGTGATTTTATGACATTTATTCCTTTTCAATTAACGATTTAATATATTCTAATGAGATCTCCGTAAAATCGTTAAACACGTGAGTTGCCTCATTCAAAATGGTTTCATCTCCAATACCAATACTTATCATATTGGCCAAATTTGCCGCTTGAACTCCAGCGAGAGAATCTTCAAAAACAATACAATCCTCAGGATCTACCCCCAATTGATTTGCAGCTTTTAAAAACACTTCTGGATCTGGTTTGGCCTTAGTGACATCATTACCATCGACGATGATATCAAACTTATTCAGCAACTTTACTTTCGCCAATATCTGTCTGGCATTTTTACTAGCCGAACCCAAGGATATTGGCTGATTTTGGGCAATTAAATACTCTAATATTTTCTCCACATCTGGAAGAATTTCCGATGCATCCATATCTGCGATATGATTCAAATAGTCCGTATTTTTACGTTCCATTAACTGGTCAAATTCAGCATCTGTGAGGACTTTATCTCCCCATGCTAAAATTTTTTCTAAAGAGCGTTTTCTACTTACGCCTTTAAGCTGTTCATTTTGAGTCTCAGAAAAATCTACACCAATACTATTGGCCAATTTTTTCCATGCTAAAAAGTGATACTTAGCGGTATCTACGATGACACCGTCTAGATCAAAAATAAATCCTTTCCTTTTCATTAGTCTACTTCTACTTGATATGTAATAGCGTTTTTGTTTGTTATTAATAAATTACAAAGTCCTGCAATTATTAAGCTTAGCCCTGCAACAGTCATTGCATGAATGGTCTCTTCTCCAAATAATCCCGACACAAAATTAATACCACCCAATGCGGCAATAATTTGAGGAATTACAATAAACATGTTAAATATCCCCATGATGACACCCATTTTATTTGGATCAACAGAACTGGATAACATGGCATATGGCATTGATAAAATACTACCCCATGCAAACCCAATAAGGATAAATGACACTGACAAATACTCTGGAGAAGGGATAAATTTCATCATCATAAATCCTATACCTCCCAAAATCAAAGATGCCATATGTACATACTTTCTATTAATTCGTTTTTTTGAAGTATATAGCACAAGTATTAGTGCAAAAGCCATTGAAGACAATCCATAAATTCCCATATAAGAGCCCACCAAATTAGATGACTTTTGGAATGCAGTATTTGCCGTATTAAAGGCTTCTAACTGTATGGAATTGGTCATATCGAAAGCAGCTTCAATAGGTGCTGGAGTCAGAAATACATGTTCAGTAAGCGCAGGATTTGCTAAACTCCACATGGTGAAAAATGCAAACCAGCTGAAAAATTGAACTAAGCCCAGCTTTTTCATAGTGACCGGCATATTCCCAATATTATTTAAGATGTCTGGAATAAATTGATTCTTCCTTGTTTTTTCCTTTTTAAAAGCCTCCATATCCTCTGGAGGATATTCGGAAGTTGTAAAAACAGTATATATTATACTTAATAAAAACACAAAAGCACCGATTGCAAAAGCAACTTTAACTGACATTGGAATAACTCCAGAGGCCGCAGAATCACTAACTCCTAATTTTGAAACCATCCAAGGTAAATTGCTTGCTACCCATGTACCAATTCCAATAATTAATGTTTGAACCACAAACCCATAAGATCTTTGAGAATCTGGCAACTTATCTGCAACCAACGCTCTAAAAGGCTCCATCGAAATATTTATAGAAGCATCAAGAATCCACAAAAAACCTGCCGCTACCCAGAGAGCTGGAGAATGTGGCACAAAAAATAGAGCAATTGAACTTAATACCGCACCAATTAAAAAATATGGTCGGCGACGTCCCCATTTCGGACTCCAAGTACGATCACTTAAATATCCAATTATGGGCTGAACTAATAATCCTGTTAAAGGTGCAGCAATCCAAAGGATAGGAATGTCGTCAATCTCAGCTCCTAGTGTTTGAAAAATTCGAGACATAAAGCCTCCTTGTAAGGCAAAGCCAAATTGAATTCCTAAAAAACCGAAACTCATGTTCCAAATTTCCCAGAAATTTAGGGTACGCTTTTTCATCTATAGTACTTTAAAATTATTACTATTGATAAGCGAAATACTTATCAAAA
>Ga0209395_1007464_pt1 | contig 11484 bp, 15 predicted proteins | sample GOMGulsemesocosm_3_FD_184635 | JGI IMG/M metagenome (GOLD analysis project Ga0209395, IMG submission 184635) | Methane-oxidizing microbial communities from mesocosms in the Gulf of Mexico - GOM9D Gulf of Mexico (SPAdes) (version 2) | ecosystem: Environmental > Aquatic > Marine > Cold seeps... | reverse complement strand
TTTTAGTCAAATTAGACACCGATGAACCTGAGATATTTAAAAATTTGGAATCAGTTTTTATTTCTTTACGAAATAATCTGATTCCTTTTTTTGTAGATAGTTGCAAACTTCATAAGTCACAATTACTTCGAATAAAGTTTGAAGAAGTTGACACTGAAGAAGATGCTGATGCTTTACTAAAATCCGATTTATACCTCCCATTATCTATCTTGCCAACTCTAAGTGGTAATAAATTTTACTACCACGAAGTTACAGGTTTTACCATAATTGACGAGAATTTTGGAGAAGTTGGTGTTATTGATAACATTAACGATACTGGAGCTCAAGAATTATTTGTAATTGATAGAGACGGGATCGAAATTCTGATTCCTGTAAACGATGAGTTTATCAAAAAAGTAGACAGAGACAAAAAACAAATACTAGTCAGTACTCCTGAAGGATTAATTGACTTATATTTGGAGAATTAATATTTTAGAGAGGTGGCCGAGTGGCTGAAGGCGCACGCCTGGAAAGCGTGTATACGTTTATAGCGTATCGTGGGTTCGAATCCCATCCTCTCTGCTGGAAACCACGAAAACCCACGTTATCACTGGGTTTTCGTGAATTAAAATACAATTGTTGTGTCAAAATTGTGTCACACACATTAGCAATTCTTTTTTTTACCTGATTTTCACTAATCGGTTAAAAAAAAAATGGAAAATTCTCAAAATTTAATTTCAAATATTCCTCTTGTTGATTACGTTCCAGCAGAACTGCGAACTAATAAGGATTGGATGGTGGTTTATTACATCATTAATCCCTTTACTAATAAATTAGTAAGAAAGAGGTTTAGGGTAAAACCCATGAAAAGCAGTGCCGAAAGAAAACGCTACGCTAAGAAACTAGTTGCAGCTTTAAACTCTAAACTGGAAAGAGGTTGGAATCCGTTTTATGAAAATGAATCAGCTAAAACATTTTTATTACTTAAAGATGTAATAATACAGTATGTGAAAACCTTGGAAAAAAAGGTAACGGATAAAGCACTACGCCCTGATAGTTTAAGATCGTACAAATCACACCTAAATATGTTGACAGATTACCTAACCGACAACGGCAAAGCAGACGTGCGGTGTATCGATTTTACAAGCGGTACTATTCAGGGGTTTTTAGATCATATTTATTACGATAGAAACAATACAGCAAGAACGCATAATAATTACTTAATAGGAATGAAAGTATTTTGTAAATACTTAACAGAAAGAGAGTATATAAATACTGATCCAACTGCAAAAATATCTTCTAAACGAAAAGAGAAGAAAAAAAGAGAAATGATACCGTTTAACGTTAGAGCTGAAATATTCGAGCATTTAAAAGACTATAATAATGAATATTTAACGCTTTGCTTATCTACTTATTTTTGTTTTATAAGAAGTACGGAACTAACAAAAATAAAAGTGCGTGATGTAAGCCTTGAAAAAGGATATATTCTAATTAACGGAGAAAATGCGAAAAACCATAAAACCGAACCCGTAACAATTCCAGCGGAATATTTACCAATACTAGCTAATCATATTGGGGATGCTCCAGCAAATAATTATTTATTTTCAGGGGATAGATTCAAAACTGGTACAGAAATTCTAAAACCTAGAAAAATTACCTATGAATGGACTAAAATGAGAAACACTTTAAATTTTAGTACTGCATATCAGTTTTACTCTTTAAAAGATAGCGGTATTACAGAATTATTAAATTCAGGAGTTGCAGCAATTAAGGTAAGAGATCAGGCAAGACACCACGATTTAAAAATTACTGAAGCCTATACTTCAAGAAATACAGGTGCGGATGAAACTATAAAAAACATATCTTTTAACTTTTAATAAGAAAACTGTGGTAGTATTTTGAAAAAACGATAAAAAGTGTAATTACTCAACTTAAATACACTGATAAGCAACAACTTACAGCGTTACACTTTTCGTTACACTTTTTAAGGCGTTTTTAACACAGACTCTTAACCACTACAGAGTCAATACGTTACGTCGTTACACTTTTCTGTTACACTTTTGTAACAATTTCAAAAACTAGTGTAAAAAGTGTAACAAGGGCTAAACAATATTTTTTTTGGTTAATAAAAAACAAGGCATCTGTTAACAACCTCATAAAAGCAATTAATTAGTGCGTGAATATATTACTTATCTTTGTGAGGAAGTGCAACGAAAAAAAAGCTGTGTCAGTCGCCAAACTAAAAACAGCTTTTTTGTAATTGTGTCGGTGTAGACGAGCTACACCATTTATTAATTTAATACCTGATTAATTATGAATAGCACGTTATTGCTAATTCTTTTAATTATTCTTGCTGCAAAAGCATAATAATTAAACACTAATGTAAATCGAAACAGGTAACGACTGTAAAAAAATAATCTCGCCACTTATCTCACTAAGTGGCGATTATCTTTTACAAAAATATAAAAAAAATTATACACAAAAAAATATTGAGTAATTAAACTTTTCTTTAACTTTTGGCTATATAATTAAAAAAACCTTAAACTATTACTACCCTACAACCTCAAAATTCATGAATGTTGGTTGCTGTTGGTTATTGTTGGTAGCTGTTGGTTCGTTATCCCTTATTAGTGATTTTGAGTAGATATTATATTTTGGGTGACTTGTATCTACTGCATATCTGTTTTTATCAAAGTAAATGTAGTTGTCTTCAAACCTATCTCCTTTATGAATAAAACCAATCATATCACCATCAAATTGAGCGTCTGAACCACCTCTCATTTTTCCATCAACTGTTAATTGAAAAATAATAATAAATAATTTACCGTTAAATTTCTTTCGTAAATCATTATCTAAATCAACACCTTTTATAAATTGCCATAGCTTTTTCATACTATCAATAAAAATAACGTCGTTTTCTTCAATATCTTTCCAAAGCTCTTTTATGTTGTTTTTAGAATATGATGGAGCATCAATATTATGTAAAGCTTCCGGACTTAAATACTCAATAGCTTTCTTTTCGTACAAATGACTATCTACATGTTCCTCTAAAGAAACGTGTAAACATTTATAACCTGAGGATGCAAATGCTTCCATAAACTGAAACAACGCGGTACTTTTACCAGCACCTTGTGCAGCAGAAAGCGTCATTACTGCACTTTCTTTTTTCAATACCTCTACTTTTCCTAAAAGTTTAGAAATATCACTAAATTTAGGATTCAACTCAAAAAATTCTCTTTCATGAGTGGTTTTAAATTTATCAGCTAACGAACGTCTTGTAGTAGCTGTGTTATTTCGGTTAACCACTTTTTTAACTTCCGTTGCTGGAGGAACTGAAACCGCTGTTTTTTCTTCAGGCTCAAGAACCATATTAGTTGACTCAACAACCTCAAAATTTATTAACGGCTGTTTTGCTGGTCCAAATAATGCGGTTTGTCCGTTAGTATCAACTTTTACAGGAGGAGTAACTGGTTTTATTTCAACTGACTTTTTTACTGGTTTAGATGGTTCAGGACTAGGAGTTTTAACAAGTTTTTTTTCTTGATTGGGTTTTGATTTAGCATTATATTTCTCAAGCTTACTCAAAAACCAAGTATCTGTTTTACTGGCTCTTAACTCTTTTAAGTACTTTTGAGCTTCCCATTTTTTTCCATAATTAGTTCTTGATAATCTAACTCCATTTACTAGAGGAAAAAAGAATTTACGAGTACCTTTTTTCTTGCTACTCATTGTAAATACTAGTTTCTTATCCTTTTTTTTATGGATGGGTTTTTTGGACACTTTTTGTACCGAAGATTTCTTTTTAGGTTGTTTTTTAACCTTAACAATCTTACCTCCTTTTTCGTATTTGAAGCCTTTTTTTAATCGTCCACATTCCGATAAAGCATTTTTTGCAGCTCCATTATGTCGAGGTGCATTTAAACCAGCTTTTTTCAAAACACTTTTTAGATGCTTTTGTTCTTCTAAAGAAGTATAAATAGTGAAACTCCACGGTTTCACCCATTCTTTAGTACCATCAGAGTATTCTAATTGAGTATGAAACGGATACTCATAGTCTTTAATAATAGGTGCATAATCATGTTTTAGCACATAGCCTAATCTATGATCTTTACTACTTGCATACGATGACTTTATTTTTACTCTTGTACCAATTGGAACGTCTTTTTTAATAATAGATAAAGGGTACTTCTTTTTATCGATTTTTTCTTTTACTATAACTTCAGCACCTTTTAATCCAGTAAGCTTTTGTAAACTATACTTTTTTAAGGATTTTACAACAAACTTATCTTTATCATACTTATCTAATATTTTGATCAGTTTTGTATGTATTTCTCCAGCTATTTTTTCATTGTAAGAAATTGTATCAAATGCCAATGTGCTTAGTTTCCTTAAATCATCACGACTAACCTCTTCACCCTCTAAAGCATTGTATTTTTTAATAAGTTGATTGATCATAATTATATGGTGTAAGTTTGATTAAAGGCTTCTAATTCGGCTTCTACTCGTAAGTTTTTAGAGTTTATAATCAGCTCTAAAAAAACATCAGGATTTATAGGCACTACAACTGGTATAGCTGGTGTAGCTGTAGTTTGTTGTGCTGGTAATTGTAGGTTTGTAATATTCGGGAACGCGTCGCCAATATGTTTACCACTTTCCGTATAAAAAGACAGTTTTTTAAGTGTTACGTAATTATTGGTATCTACTCCTAAATGTATTAGGGTTGGGTTGGTGATATGCAGTACTACATTTGCTTTTAACTCACCGCCTGATACATTTACATTGCTAATACCTCCTAACTTAATTTGAAGCTGCTTAAATACGTTTTCGTACTAGCTTAGTAACTTTGTGGCTTTATCCTTTGCAAAATAGATTCCAGCGGTTACTACTAAAGCTGATATGATGATGATTTTTTTCATAATTACATACCGTATTTATCATTAATTACGGCATATTCATCTTGTAAGGATTGGTTTAAGTTTTGCCATTGGTCTTTTGGTTTATTCCAAAAAATATAAATTACTTGAACTTCCCTATCTGTTAATCTATCAGAAAAACCTTTGTCCTCTGCTCCTAAAGTCTGTTTAATCCAGTTTCTTTGAGTAGCAATATTGTTTGTTCCTATTTTGTTCCATGCTTTATAATCTATAAATAAAGCTAAACCTATTACTCCTACTACTGCTATTGCTATTTTGTTCATGATAATTTATTGTTGCGTTATTTTATGTTTTCTTCCAAAAATTCTACGTAAGAAATTAGGACGTTTTTTTTCTTCCTGCTTTGGTTTTGGTACTGTTGGTTGACTTGTTGGTGTTGGCGGTACTGTTATGATTGGCACAACATCAACTGTATTGGTTTTTACTACTGATAAATTGGCTCGGGTTTTTGGTACGAAATTTAATTGCGAACCATCCTTTACTTTGGTATCAGTTATATAATTATCTACCTGTATGTGTTCCTGTTTGGCTATGTCCATTAATCCAGCTAATAACGTGTCATTTGTTACACGTAACTGCTGGTTGTTAATGGCCAATTGCTGGTTTACTCCAGTTGTAATGTTGTTGTTTTTTCTAAGGTTTTTTATCTGATCGTTACGCAATGAATAACCAATGTAAAACCCTATCCCTATTGTAATAAATAGAGAAAGGAATTTTTTAAATATCGGGTTGGTGAATAGTGATAGCATATTATTTTGTTTTAGGTTTTTTGATCCAGCTTTCAATTATCATAGAAAACCATTCTTTAATATTTCCAGCTACTTCTTCCAGTTCATCAAGGATTATTTCGGAAAACATACCTGATAAAGAACAAAAAGCATAAATAACCTGATTAGGAATTTCTAGCCAATATTGAAGCGATACACCTAAACACCATGCTAAAAATGCGCTTATTAAAACTTGATTAACAACTCTTTTAAAAGTCATTTTTCCTTTTCTTAATCGGTTGATTATTGCGCCAACTGCTCCAGCAATTAAAAATGGGGCGTATTTTTCGGTTAAGGCTAATAAATAAGGTGGTATTGTCATTGTTGGTTAGTTTTTAAGGGGTTGGTTAATTAATTATTTTGGTAAATAGCATGGAATTTTATCAGCTATAAATGTTCGTTTAAGTTTATGGCGAAACTTGTTTAGCCATGTCCATTGCATCCATTTGCAACGCTCAAAAATGATGTTTTCAGAATAATCAAGCTGGATCATTATTTTAATAAAATATAGATCAACTTTTTTCCCTACATAACCAATCATATTTAACCAGTCATGAATAAAGGAAGCTACTTCCCAAAACTTATCGTTATGCTCCTGTACAAAGGTTGCACCATCATATTTAAAGCATCCTTTACCGAAATCAATCCATGCTTTAGTAAAAGCATCTTCTATCCACGCAATACCGTTACATTGGCTGTGCATTTCCCAATAAATAGTATTGCGTTCATCTTGGGTTAAGTTGGCATAATAAAGTGCTATCATACTACTGTAAATTATCTAATATTAATTGCTTAACTGTTATTTCAGTACCGTAAACTGTATTGTTAAATACATCATTAATTTCAGCGTTTTGCTCGTTGTTAATTGCGGTAACTAATGCGGTTTTATCTCCAGTACGTAAATAACTTTCGTATTGGCTATAACTGTTATACAACAATGAATATAAACTAGGGTTTTGGGCTTGCAAATAATCATCAGCGTTGTATCGTTCGGCTTTTAATATTTGCCTTAATTTAGGACTTGAAAAGCCTGTTACGGTTTCGGTACCATCACCAACAAATACAGGTTGTAAATTAAAGTGATAGGGTTGTTTTTTCTTTTCATAACCTACCTTACCAGCCCAATCCATAAACTGTATTGATTTTTGTAAGCCGATAAATGTATTAGGATAATCAACACCTTTAAAAGTATGTGTTCCTGTTAATTTTGAATACACAATTTTAACGGCTTCTTTGCCTTTTTGGGTGTAGTATGATTTTGAAACTTTTTCGCCTTTCATGTTCATTACTGGCTCTTGGGTAGTAAGGAACGGTAAAATTGAAAAATCAACATCTACCAACGTATTAGCAGATGTTTTAAGTTTATTAAAAAGTACATGAAGTACTAACTGTACGTTGCTCATAATTTGGAATTTTAACTGGCTAATTCAATGTATTTTATATCTACTAAATCAAAACTTTTTAGTTTTATTTTTAGCTTTAAATTTTCTGTTAAAGTATCAGTATGTGTTCTCTCTAAAACTCCATGAACATAATAATACATAACTCCAGATACAAAACGCCATTCAAAAACATTTGATTCAAAAACATTATAATTAGCGTCATCTGCTGGAGATAAATAATATGGATTAGTCCATCCGTCAGCTAAAGAATATGTTTCGTTTTTTATAAGAGAAGCACTTTCGTTTTTTACATTCCATCCAAAAAGAGCAGAGCTATCAGATGTTTTTAACAGCCCTAGATGTATATCTCGATGCTCAATTAAACTAGTAGGATCACCCAATGGACTTCTTTTAAATTTAAACTTTACTGCAAAATCTTTAGTGTAGTCAAATTCTTGACTCCACTCCGCATAACCGAAAGAGTTCCATGTTTCAATGGTTACATCATCATCAATAACTCCTATTGGCTCTGTTAGTGTCCATTCATTCGTTTTCGGCTTAAATACTTCACCTAATACAATTAATAGCGCATCTGTAAAAACGGATTGAGTACCGTTGTTTAAGGTTACATCAAAATATCCCTCCGCTGCTCCTTTATCGGCATTTACATGAATTTCCTGAGAGTTTATATATGTTGCGTAATTAATGGTTTGCCCTTCAATAATTATTGCATTTGGGTTATTTACTCTATCACACATTTCTTTTGTATAATAACTCCCTTTTAAAATAAAGTTACCTGTAGTACTTGGTAAAGAACTATCAGGAATTAAATTTTCTAAATGAGGTGGTGGAAATGGCACTAAACCAGTAATATCACTCGTACTATGGGTATGTATGGCTTGTCCTAAAGTTGCATCGGTTACTTCAGCATTTAATAATGCTAACGTACTTATATCAAGCTGTTTTGCTTTCTTTTTTACTCCTATTTGACTCATGAGTTGTTGTTGTTTCTAATTAAAAAAAAAAGACTGGTAGCGACAATCGCTACCGTCAAAAAACCCAAGCCCACAGGCTTTGCGTATTTTGCAGCTAAATAAGCCGCTTCATCTTTCCAATGGGATAAACGTACTAACCACCCATCTGTATAATCAGGATCGTTTAAATCAGTATAGTATTCTTGTCGTTTAAGAAACACCGCATCAAATAATTTTGAGGGGTTTACACTATTTATAGCTGCTACGGTTAAATTACCTATAGCACTATCAACTGTTAAGCGTTTTCCAAACTTTTCATTTAGGGCTTCTTGAGTAATTTTTGCTGCTCTTCCTGGTCCAGCATTAACCGCATGGTCAATAATCAATTCGGCAAGTTCCTGTACTTCAATTTCAGGAGCTTTTAAACCGTTCCAAAACACTCTTTCATAAATATTAATAGCTTCATCCTTAGTTATTGACTTCATATCAATAATAGTTGGAGGTCTGCCAATAATATCTTCATACAATACAGCAGAAATACCATAATTAGTTCCTACATATTGTCCTAATGAATTTTTGTTTCCGTGGTCAGTAAGTTGGTTTTGATAACCACCTTCTAATTTTATCAGCTTTGGTATAAATAATTTAAACTTTGCCATAATTATAAGTGTATTGGTTGGGCTTTTTCTTCATTCATAGCTTTTGCTACAGTATAAACTACACCAGTAAGGCATACACCTATTACCGAAATAGCAAACCAATTGGTTTTACTTTTTGGCTTTCCGTTTATATAAACTGTATCAAGTTGGTGTGTTAACATTTCATCAGTAAATACTACTTGTGCTGGTAGTTCCGATACTTTTAATATTATTTCTGCTCCAGCAAAGTTTATTTGCACACTATGATTACGGTCTACTTGTTCTAAAGAAACTTGTCCGTTATCATTTGATGTACTATGCTTACTATGATCCTCAACTACTATTATTGTAGCATTAGGCAATGGTAAATTATCCTGATCGACAATTACTGTTGAAACATTCGTAAAAGGATTAACAATACCACCAGTAGCATTAGGATCAGTATCTCTGGAAACTTGGATTGTTTTGGCGTATGGGTTGACATCTGTTATAAAACTCATATTATGATTTATCGGGGTTTATTAATATGCGAATCCAGCACTTTCAATTACTGACTTAACAAGCGTATAAACTGGCTCACCTTGACTATCATCCAATTCCGATTTTAACCAATGAACAAGATTTCGCTTTTCATAACTATCTAGCGCACTAAATATACCTGTTGGAGGAGAATTATATCCGTTATAATCTTTCAATCCAAAGGCGTGAAAAACCTTAATAAAATCGTCGGGGTGTTTGAATTTTTTAAACACCGATAAAATGAGTTCATCGTCAGTACCATACATAGGAAACATACTATTACACGCATCTAATAACTGCTGTGCGTAATTGTTTGCTTGCGTATTTGTAATGGTAGCTTTAGGATAATCGCCACCTGTTCCTCCTACATTATCATCAATATCATCACCTGTAATTTTATTAGTGATTGATTTAACTACTTTATAACCACCGTATAGTAAAACACAACCTAATGCTACTTTTAAAAACAATGGATTAGTAACTACGTTTCCTGTTTTTTCAATTGCCTTTTTAGCACTATCACTTTTAGCAATTTTGGTAATTTTATTTTTTGTTTTGGTTACTATTTCACTCATTGGGTTGGTTTATTTTGGGGTTAAAGGGGTTAAGAGGATTACAATTTCATTTTAATTAAAAGCCAATTATTTACTAGCAAGTTTTTTGCTTTAGGACTTGTTAAAATTTGCTTTACTTTGTCTGCTGTTACTGCATCAGCGTTCATAATTGCTTCAATTGCTGCTCTTTTATCTTGTAATTCGTAAGCAGTTTTGTATGGTATTTTTAAATCGTTTAATGAGGAAGTTGCCATTTTAATTTTTTTTTAAGTTGTTTGTGCTAATTCTTTTATTTTTTCAAAGTCTTCAGGGCTTTCAATTGATTTGTTATTTATATCAAGGAGTAATTGACAATGACCATCCGTAAAACGTTCATCTTTTATTAAACCTAACAAAGCTGTTTTGATTTCTGAAAATTGCTCCTGTGGTGGTTGTGCTACTCCATTTAATGCCGCTGCTCCTGATTTAGCAGATAGCACTTCCAAAATTTGCCCTAATATTGGCGCACCCTGTTTTACAACTTCATCAGAAAAAACTTTTTTCGGTTTGGCTCTTTCATCAGCTAAATCCTTTTCAAGTGTTTTTATTTGAAAATCCTTTTGTAGTGCAGCCAGTTCTAAACGATTGACTGTAGCTACTAAAGTTTCATTTGTTAATTCAGTTTTTTGTAATCGTTGTACTGTTGGTTCAAGTTGTTGGGCTTTTGAATAATTTTCAACTACAGCCATATTTAAACCTCCATTTAACATGCCTTGTAATCCATTTGGTTGTTCTTGGTTCGGAGCCATATTTGGTTGTGATGTTGGTGGTTGTTGGCTTAATGTAGCAGCATCAACGCTATTAACTGCCGATGCTTGAACTACATTTTGGCTAACTTCCACGTTAGTATTATTAAGCGGTTTTAATATCGCCTTTATTGGTTGTTTGGCTACATCTTTTCTGAAGTCAGTAGATGAACCGTTTTTACGCTTTAAATACAACGTAAGCTCGTTACGTGTGTTACTAATAATATCCGACAACTTAGCTTCAACAGAATCAATACCTTGTGCTTTAAGGTCTGAAAACGTTGCAAAATTAACTTCCCATTCTCCTGAAAAGTTATTTTTAACTGCAATACCGTTTTTGGCTTTTGTAGTTACTTCGTGTATGATATATTTTAGCGTATGATCCATTTTAGTTGTTGCAGTTAGTTGGTGTATTGTTTGCTTTAGGAAGTATTACTTTTTTATAAATAATATTCACTTTGTTATTAGCTGGCGTTCCGTTTGGAAATTCAATTTCAGCTAATTCAAAATCGGAATACGTACCATCACTAGGAACAACAAAAGGATTATCGTCAGGTGTTACAGTTCTACCCATAATAACAACATCTACTTCACCGTCATTATAAATAGTAATCTGCGTAACTTGTTCCAAAACATCCTGTGAAGGTTTGTTTAAAGGCTTCTTTTTTAAAGTAGACTTATACATTAGGACAATCTTTTCTTTCATGCGTTAAAACAAGATCCATTACAACGTCGACAGCTGGTGCAGTATCGGTTGTAAGTTTAAATTCTAACACTTTGTCCTCAATACGTAAAGGAGAAATCATGCTACCGATTGTAGTACCACCTGATCTACGTTCGTATTCCTTTACATCTAAAGCGGAAATAAGGTCATTTCCGTTACTATCTTTTAAAGTACCTCTAACTAAGGCTGCTGGTAATTTTGTTTTATCAGCAAAACTTATAAAAGCAC
>Ga0209395_1007463_pt1 | contig 11486 bp, 9 predicted proteins | sample GOMGulsemesocosm_3_FD_184635 | JGI IMG/M metagenome (GOLD analysis project Ga0209395, IMG submission 184635) | Methane-oxidizing microbial communities from mesocosms in the Gulf of Mexico - GOM9D Gulf of Mexico (SPAdes) (version 2) | ecosystem: Environmental > Aquatic > Marine > Cold seeps... | reverse complement strand
GACGAGAAGGTGATTTATTTTCTTGTAAGAACTTAGCTGTCGCTACGTCTAACGTATCGCCTAAAACTTTTGCTTTAGCGTTATCAGTTGTCACACTTAAGTGCTCAAACGATGCAGCAAGTGCTAAAAACTCACCTAATGAATCCCAACGTAAATGGTTTTCTTTTTCGAACTGTTGAACATGCTTAGGTGCTGAACCACCTGCACCAGTTTCGAATAAACCACCACCGTTCATAAGTGGCACGATAGATAACATTTTAGCACTTGTACCAAGTTCTAAAATTGGGAATAAATCAGTATTGTAGTCACGTAATACGTTACCTGTTACTGAAATAGTATCTAAACCTTGTTTGATACGAACTAAAGAGAACTTAGTTGCTTCAACAGGAGACATGATTTGAATGTCTAAACCAGTAGTATCATGTGTTGGTAAATATGCATTTACTTTTTTGATGATTTGCGCATCATGTGCACGGTTTTCGTCTAACCAGAAAATAGCTGGTGTTTGAGATGCACGAGCACGGTTAACAGCTAATTTAACCCAATCTTGGATTGGTAAATCTTTAGCTTGACACATGCGCCAGATATCACCTTTCTCAACTGTGTGCTCAAGTAAAGTATTGCCATTTGAATCAACAACTCTTACAGAACCCGCAGATTCAATTTCAAAAGTTTTATCATGAGAACCGTATTCTTCAGCTTTTTGAGCCATTAAACCAACGTTAGGAACACTACCCATAGTTGTAGGATCAAAAGCACCGTTTTCTTTACAGAATTCAATAGTTGTTTGGAAAACACCAGCATAACAACGATCAGGAATAGTTGCTTTAGTATCTTGTAATTGACCTTCAGCATTCCACATTTGACCAGAAGAACGGATACATGCAGGCATAGACGCATCAACAATCACGTCACTTGGTACGTGTAAGTTTGTGATACCTTTATCAGAATCAACCATTGCAAGTGCAGGGCGAGTATCGTAAACAGCTAAAATATCAGCTTCAATTTGTGCTTTTTGCTCTGCTGGAAGATTTGCAATTTTAGCATAAACATCACCAAGACCATTTTTAACATCAACACCAAGCTCAGCAAATACTGCAGCGTGTTTTTCAAAAACGTCTTTGTAGTAAACTGTTACAACGTGACCAAAGATGATTGGATCTGATACTTTCATCATTGTTGCTTTTAAATGAAGCGAGAATAAAACGCCTTGCTCTTTTGCTTCAACCATTTGAGCTTCTAAGAAAGTACGTAATGCTGCTACGCTCATTTTAGATGCGTCAATTACTTCGCCATCTAATAATGGTTGACTTGCTTTTAATACAGTAACAGAACCATCTTGTGCGACGTGTTCAATACGTGTATCAGTTGCTTTTTCAACAGTTACAGATTGCTCTGAACCAAAGAAATCACCTTCAGTCATTGCTGCAACGTGAGATTTTGAATCACTTGCCCAAGCACCCATTGAGTGTGGGTTAGTGCGAGCATACTGCTTTACAGAAGCTGGCGCACGACGATCAGAGTTACCTTCACGTAAAACAGGGTTTACAGCGCTGCCTTTAATTTTGTCGTAAGTTGCTTGTACTTTAGCAAGTTCTTCAGTATTTGTGTTCTCAGGGTAATCAGGTAAAGCATAACCTTGTGCTTGTAATTCTGCGATAACAGCTTTTAATTGTGGTACAGACGCGCTGATGTTTGGTAATTTAATGATATTTGCTTCAGGTGTTTTAGCTAGCTCACCAAGTTCAGCAAGGGCATCAGCAATGCGTTGTTCTTCTTTTAAATACTCTGGAAAGTTTGCAATTACACGACCTGCTAAAGAGATATCTCGTGTTTCAACAGCAACATCAGATGCATTAGCAAATGCTTGGATAATTGGTAGCAATGAATGTGTTGCTAACGCTGGTGCTTCATCTGTTTCTGTATAAATGATTTTAGATGTTTTTGTAGTCATCATATTTCCTAATATTCCCAGGCGTTTAAGCCTATTCTCAACAATGCAATCATGGATGCTAAATTAGAATTATTACGTTTTTAACGCCTTAATAGATAATTTAGCGCCGGGTAGTGTAGCAAAATAGAGTAAAAAAAAATAGCTTACAAGGAAGAGTTTATAAAGATACTGAAACGCTTTGTTTACAGTTAATAAATAGCCATTTACAGCTGAAATTAAAATATTTTATACATATACTTTAGTCTAGTGAATATAACTATGGAATTTAGATAAAAGAGTAGGGAGAGGGTAATTGTCAAAAGAAGCAACAAGGCTCCAAACTGGAGCCAAATTTATATTTTATTATGTAACTTAAATTAAAGTTTCATCTGTTGGTGCTATGTTTGTTGCATGTAAGCCTTTAGGGCCTGCTTGCAACTCAAAGGTAACATCTTGACCTGCTTTAAGTGTTTTATATCCATCCATGACAATTGTTGAGTAATGAGCAAATATATCTTCATCGTCTTTATCATCCGCAACAATAAATCCGAAACCTTTTGCATTATTAAACCATTTAACTTTACCGCAAGCCATACTGCTAATCCTTCTGTAAGTTGACTAATTAATTTTTATAATTAAGTTATACGTTATGTTGTCAATATATATCAATGTTCTTAAGTTGTTCCTGTACAAAGCTGATGTATACTTACCATTAGCTATTTATGTTTTATAAAGGGCTAATTTGATAGATACCTTCATCGTGCTTCACATGATATATCTAAAAGTTTCAGGTTAAACTGTTTATTGATTAACCAAACTTAATTCTGACTGTAGTTTATTTAGTCAAACAGTCAAGTTTTTTGATTGATTTTTAATGGTTTATTTTTTTTTACACTTTTTTGCATTCAAGTTTGCTTGACTGCATGAGAAATGACTATATTTAATTATGAGTGGTTTAAAACAAGCTGACGTGATTGATACGGTACGTGATAGTGAAAAGCAAAAATTGCAACCACCACGTAAGTATCAAGTAATTTTAAATAATGATGACTTTACCCCGATGGACTTTGTTGTTGAGGTGTTAATTCAGTTTTTCAACAAGAACAGCGATCAAGCAGCAGAAATTATGCTGAAAGTTCATTACGATGGTAAAGCAATTTGTGGTATTTATTCAGCAGATATTGCCCAAACAAAAGTTGAACAAGTGAATAAGTATGCCAGAGACAATGAACATCCTCTGTTGTGCCTATGTGAGCAAGTTTGATCTTCCATCTTAGGAGTTGCCTATGCTAAATAAAGATCTTGAAATGACACTAAATTCAGCTTTTAGAGAAGCGAGAACTCATCGCCATGAATTTATGACAGTTGAACATTTATTACTGGCTTTACTCGATAATCCTTCTGCAGCAGAAGCTTTAAATGCGTGTGGTAGTGATACCTTAGTATTGAAAACTGCGTTGTCAGAATTTATTAACGAAACAACGCCGCTTATTCCAGAAATAGACAAAGAAAGAGAAACACAGCCAACATTAGGATTCCAACGTGTATTGCAAAGAGCAGTGTTTCATGTGCAATCTTCAGGTAAAAATGAAGTAACGGGTGCTAATGTACTTGTTGCGATTTTTAGTGAGCAAGAAAGCCAGGCTGTTTATTTACTGAAAAAAAGTGATATTAGTCGCCTAGATATTGTAAATTTTATTTCACATGGAATTTCAAAGTTAGATTCATCAGATGAACAAGTTAATAATGATGAGATGATAGATGAGCCTATTGAATCACCTAGTGATGAAAATAATATGCTTGAAAATTTCACAGCTAATTTAAATCAGCAAGCTGAACAGGGAAGTATCGACCCGTTAATAGGACGAGATTCTGAAGTAGAGCGTGTTGTACAAGTTTTATGTCGTCGTAAGAAAAACAATCCGTTACTTGTCGGTGAAGCAGGCGTTGGTAAAACTGCAATAGCAGAAGGACTCGCTTATAGAATTGTAAATGATGATGTACCTGAGGTAATTAAAGATGCCACTGTATATTCATTAGATATGGGTTCTTTATTAGCGGGTACAAAATACCGAGGTGATTTTGAAAAACGTTTTAAATCTTTATTAAAACAGCTTCAACAAGAACCTGATGCAATTTTATTTATTGATGAAATTCACACTATCATTGGTGCAGGTGCAGCATCTGGTGGGGTAATGGATGCTTCTAACCTAATTAAGCCATTACTATCAAGTGGTAAACTACGTTGTATGGGGTCAACCACTTACGGTGAGTTTAAAAATATCTTTGAAAAAGATCGTGCACTTGTCAGACGTTTCCAAAAAATTGATGTACTTGAACCTAGTGTTGCAGATACCACAAAAATACTTAATGGTCTAAAAGAGAGATACGAACAACATCATGGTATTCGTTATACTCAAAAAGCCCTACGAGCAGCCTCAGAGCTAAGTGCTAAGTATATTAATGAGCGTCATTTACCTGATAAAGCAATTGATGTCATTGATGAAGCGGGTGCTAATCAACGATTATTGCCTGTGTCTAAGCGTAAAAAAACGATTGGTGTTGCTGACATTGAGCAAATCATTGCAAAAATGGCACGAATTCCACAACAAAGTGTTTCTTCATCAGATAAAGATACACTTAAAAACTTAGACCGTAACCTAAAGCTACTTGTATTTGGTCAAGATGAATCAATAGATGCACTTTCATCCGCTATTCGTTTATCCCGCTCAGGTTTATCAAGTGAAGACAAACCAATAGGTTCATTCTTATTTGCTGGTCCAACAGGGGTAGGTAAAACTGAAGTCACTAAGCAGTTAGCGAAGTGTATGGGCATAGAGCTGGTTCGTTTTGATATGTCTGAGTATATGGAACGTCATGCGATTAGTCGCCTAATAGGTGCACCTCCAGGTTATGTGGGCTTTGAACAAGGTGGCTTATTAACCGAAGCCGTTATCAAACAACCCCACTGTGTTATTTTACTTGATGAAATTGAAAAAGCGCATTCAGATATATACAATATTTTATTACAAGTGATGGATCACGGTACATTAACTGATAATAATGGTCGTAAAGCTGACTTTAGAAATGTTGTTGTGGTCATGACAACCAATGCGGGTGTAACCGAAACAACACGTTCTACTATTGGGTTCAAGCAACAAGATCATAGTTTTGATGCTATGAGTGAAATTAATAAAACATTTTCGCCTGAATTTAGAAATAGACTAGATAACATTATTTGGTTTAATCATTTAGACGAAAACGTGATATTACATGTGGTTGATAAATTCATTGTCGAACTGCAAACACAGCTAGATAAAAAGTCTGTATGTTTAGAAATGACAGATCAAGCCCGTCAATGGTTAGCTAAAGAAGGGTATGACAAAACTATGGGCGCTAGACCTATGGCACGTTTAATCCAAGAGAAGCTTAAAAAACCGTTAGCGAATGAAATATTATTTGGTTCTTTGACTGATGGTGGTGTTGTTAAAATTAAAGTAAAAGCTAAGCAGTTACATTTTGAATTTGAAAAAGAATTAGCTCCTGCTTAACGGTATCGATTTCATTTAATCGTGAAATCGTTCAGCGTATAAAAACAAAAAAGCTCAGTTTTCACTGAGCTTTTTTATTTATCAAAAACTATTTTGATTCTTCTGGTGCTTAGCGGGCACGGAAAACGATACGTCCTTTCGATAGATCGTAAGGTGTTAATTCAACCGTTACTTTATCACCTGTCAGTATACGAATATAGTTCTTACGCATTTTGCCAGAAATATGAGCTATAACAACATGACCATTCTCAAGCTCTACTTTGAACATAGTATTTGGTAAAGTGTCAAGGATTGTACCTTGCATTTCAATTACGTCTTCTTTCGCCATCTTAAGCGTATCACCTCTAGAATATTTTAAGGTGCAGATTTTGCCCAAAAGAAGACGATAAGTAAAGGAGGATAAGAGATATTTGTTAATTAAATACTAATCCAATGGTCAAATTCCAATATTTGATGGTTTTTAAACTGATTTTTGTAATTCATCTTTTTACATTCATCTATTTGATAGCCTAAATATACAAAAGGTTTGTTTTGGCTTTTAGCTAATTTGATTTGTTCAACCACCATAACAGTGCCTAAACTATAGTGCTCAAATTCGGGATCAAAGAAAGTATAAATAGCTGATAAAGAGTTAGCTAATTGATCTGTTACAGCAACAGCGATCAATTTATCTTCCAAATAAAGTTCGATATAGGTAATTGGAAGCCAAGTACACAATAAAAAACTTTTATATTGCTCTTCATTGGCCGGAAACATACTACTATCACTATGGCGCTGATTGATGTACTTTTCATATAATGAATAATACTCGTTAGTAGCGCTGTTACTATATTTTACAGTAAAGTGTTTTTCTGCATTTTTGATTTTTCTTTTTTGCGAGCGGCTAGGCATAAACTCATCAACTACAACTCGAATCGCTTTACATTTAAAGCAGGGCGCACAATGTGGCCGATATATCTGATCGCCACTGCGACGAAAGCCTAAAGATAATAAATGTTCATATCCAAATTCGGTATAACATGAAGGTTCGAGTATAACTAATAGTTGCTCTTCTTCATCAGATAAATAATTACAGGGAAAACTTTGGCTAAGTCCTAATTTACTTGGCAAATGTTTATTCATATATATTGTCTAATTGTTGAGGTTTCCACATATCGGATGGCATATTAAATGCGTTTGCTAATTTAAGTTTAGCTAAAAAATCAGACCTTGTGATTTCTGTTGCACCTAATGAGGTTAAATAAGGGTTGGTTAGCTGACAATCAATAAAATGGGCGTTATGCTTTTTTAACCAATTAACTAATGCCCAACTGGCAAGTTTTGAAGTATTCGGCATTGTATGGAACATTGATTCACCACAAAATACACCATTTTGCATTATGCCATATAGACCACCGACAAGTGTATTACCAAAACTCACCTCAATACTGTGGGCGACCCCTAAGGTGTGAAGTGATAAATAGGCTTGTTTCATATCATAGGTGATCCAAGTTCCTTCTTGATCAATCCTCTGCTGCTGACAGCCTTCTATCACTGACTCAAACTGGGTATTTACGCTGATATTAAACTGATTTTTTTTCTGATACTTTTTAAGACTTTTACTGACATGAAAATCAGATAGTACTATCACTGCACGTGTCGTTGGTGACCACCACATGATAGGCTCATCTTCACTAAACCAGGGGAATATTCCTGACTTATAGGCAAGCTTAAGTCTTTCTGCTGTTAAGTCACCACCAAATGCTAATAGACCGTCAGGATCATCTAAGGCTAATTGCGGGTCAGGAAATCCATATTTTGTAGGACCTAATTGATAAATTTGTTTAGACATATCTCTTCAAATGAAAAAGCCGAACATGTATAAGATGCTCGGCTTCTATAGTTTAATAAATAATTATAGGTTATCTAAGAACTTTTCTGCATCTAGTGCAGCCATACAACCTGTGCCAGCGGATGTGATTGCTTGACGGTAAATGTGATCAGATACGTCACCTGCAGCATATACACCTTCAACACTTGTTTGAGTTGCATTACCGTGAGAACCAGTTTGAACAGCTAAATAGCCATCGTTCATATCTAACTGACCAACAAACATATCTGTATTTGGTTTATGACCAATAGCAATGAATACACCCATTACAGCGACTTCTTTAGTATCGTCTGATTTAGTTGATTTAAGACGAACACCTGTTACGCCCATATCATCGCCTAGCACTTCATCTAGTGTGCTATCAGTATGCAATACGATATTGCCGTTCTCTACTTTTTCCATTAAACGGTCAATTAGAATTTTTTCACTTCTAAAAGTATCTCTACGATGAACTAAATGTACTTTTGAAGCGATATTTGAAAGGTAAAGCGCTTCTTCAACAGCCGTATTACCGCCACCTACTACAGCAACTTCTTGGTTACGATAAAAGAAACCATCACATGTAGCACATGCTGAAACACCACGGCCTTTAAATGCTTCTTCAGACTCCATACCTAAGTACTTAGCTGATGCGCCTGTTGCAATGATTAATGCATCACAAGTATAAGTGCCAGAATCACCTGTTAAAGTGAATGGGCGGTTTTTAACGTCAACAGTGTTGATATGGTCAAAAATGATTTCAGTTTCAAAACGCTCAGCATGCTCTTTCATTTGCTCCATTAAGCCGGGGCCTGTCATATCTGCACTGCCGCCAGGCCAGTTTTCAACTTCTGTTGTCGTCGTTAATTGACCACCTTGTTGCATACCGGTAATTAAAACTGGGTTTAAATTTGCTCTTGCTGCATAAACTGCTGCAGTGTAACCCGCAGGCCCTGAACCTAAGATAAGTAACTTACTATGTTTTGCTGATGTCATGAAAAATTCCAGATGCTATAAATATAAATATTGTTTTTTAGATGGTGGTTGATTCTAAGAAAAACAAGCAGCAAGTAAACAAATTTGTAAAATGTTTGATAATTACTTTTTTTGAAAAAATGAAACTTGTGCATTTTTGTGTACTGTTGTTTACTGTTCGGGCAATAAGTTATGTTCGCGGGCCAGTTCTGATAGAAAGTGGTTCTCAGTAATAACACGGTGATATTCAAGTGCTTGCTCGATAGCGGCAATAAATTCGAGGTTATGCCAAGGTTTATTGATAAAACGGTATATTTGCGCATTATTGATTGCATCAACAACAGTATTTAAATCGGCACAACCAGATAAAATTATACGTTGGGATCTAGGGTGAATTTCTTTTGTTTTAGCTAAAAACGTAACACCATCCATTAATGGCATATTAAAATCAGAAATAAATAATTCAAACAATCCACTTTCAGCTCTTTCTAATGCTTTATTTGGCTCCGAAAAATATTCAACTTGTAGGTGACTTTTTCTAGCTAATAATCTTTTTAATGAATCTAAAATATTTAAATCATCATCTAATATCATAATTCTAGCCATTTAAACTCCTAATAATTGATATATTTAAATTAATAAGTATTAACTTAAAGATAGTACAGCTTTATAAAACTGTAATTTTTTTCGTATAAAGATATGATTTATTGAAATAAGAAGTTAATTACGGACAAGTTATCAAATGATAACGACACTCAGAGGTTATGCAGTGATACTTATTTTAAAAATTAAATAAAAATTTACTGCACAATATGGAGTGTCGCATGTCACCGTCAAATATTCATTATCCAAAACTATTTGCACCATTAAATTTAGGTTTTACACAATTAAAGAACCGTATCATTATGGGCTCTATGCACACAGGGCTAGAAGAGCAAGAAAACGGCATTGAACGTATGGCGACATTTTTTGCAGAAAGAGCTAAGGGAGGCGTCGCTTTAATCGTAACGGGGGGATTTGGTCCTAACTCTGAAGGTGCAACACATCCAAATACAAATATCATTAAATCAAATGAGGATGCACTCAAACATAAAGTGATAACAGATGCGGTACATAAAGAAGATGCAAAAATATGTATGCAGATATTACATACTGGTCGTTATGCTTTTAATAAAAATTTAGTGGCGCCTTCTGCTGTGCAAGCACCCATAAATCCATTTAAACCTAAAGCGCTAGATAATCAAGGAATTGAAAAGCAAATTTCAGATATCGTACAAATGGCGCGATACGCAAAAGTTGGGGGATATGATGGTGTCGAAATTATGGGCTCGGAAGGGTACTTCATCAATCAATTTTTAGTAAAAAGAACAAATCAACGTGAAGATGAATGGGGTGGTGATTATCAAAACAGGATGAAATTGGCTGTTGATGTTGTTAAGCGTACAAGAGAAGCTGTAGGTGACAAATTTATCATTATTTATCGCTTATCAATGTTAGATTTAGTTGAAGGAGGCAGTAGTTTTATAGAAGTTGTACAGCTAGGTAAAGCGATTGAAGAAGCAGGTGCAACTATCATTAATACAGGGATAGGCTGGCATGAAGCCAGAGTACCTACAATTGCAACGAAAGTGCCTAGAGCCGCATTTACTTGGGTGACGGCTAAGTTTAAAAAAGAATTATCAATTCCTTTAATTACATCAAATCGGATTAATATGCCGAATGTTGCTGAAGAAGTACTTGAACGGGGTGATGCGGATTTAATTTCAATGGCCAGACCTTTTTTAGCCGATCCTGAATTTGTAGAAAAAGCAGCTTTAGGTCAGTCAGATCAAATAAATACCTGTATTGGTTGTAATCAAGCCTGTTTAGATCATGTGTTTAATGGAAAAATGACGAGCTGTTTAGTTAATCCTAGAGCTTGCCATGAGTCTGAAATAGACATCAGAGTTGCAAACAACAAAAAACATTTAGCTGTTATTGGCGCTGGGCCTGCAGGATTAGCATTTGCGACAACGGCTGCAAAACGGGGTCATAAAGTCACTCTGTTTGATGCGGCCAATAAAATCGGCGGGCAATTTAATCTAGCAAAACAAGTGCCTGGTAAAGAAGAGTTTAATGAAACTATTCGTTATTTTGACTCGCAAATCAAAGTGCATAATGTGAATTTACGTTTAAATCAAAAAGTAAATGCAACTGATTTAAACAATGAAGAATTTGATGAAGTGATTATTGCAACTGGTATACTGCCAAGGAAAGTGAATATTGATGGCTTTGATCATCCCAAGGTATTAAGTTACTTAGATGTCTTAAAGCATAAAAGACCGGTTGGTAAAAAAGTGGCTGTAATAGGGGCTGGTGGCATTGGTTTTGATGTCAGTGAGTATTTATGTCATCAAGGTGAGTCAACAAGTCAAAATATACCTGAATTTATGGCCCAATGGGGCGTCGATATGTCCCTAAAAGCAAGAGGCGGCATTGAAGGTATAAAAGCTAAATTGTCTCCATCACCAAGAGAGCTCTACCTGTTGCAACGTAAGTCAACAAAAGTAGGTGTAGGCTTAGGTAAAACAACTGGTTGGATCCACCGTTCAGGTCTTATTAAAAAGGGAGTGAAAATGGTGTCATCTTGTGAGTATATTAAAATCGATGATAAAGGCTTACATATCACTGTAGAGGGTAAAGCCATGTTACTAGAGGTTGATAATATAATTATGTGTGCAGGACAAGAGCCTCTAAGTGAATTAGCTAAAGGTTTAACCAAACCACATCACTTAATTGGTGGTGCATTTGAAGCCGGAGAACTTGATGCTAAACGTGCAATCGATCAAGGAGTAAGATTAGCTGCTGTTATTTAATATTCTCTATATGTTGAGATATTAACTAATAATGAAATACACGCTTTGATCTAATCATATTATTGATTAGGTCAAAAAATATGAGGCTTAGCAGAAACGATTGATTTTCACTCAGATAAATTAGTTCTGGCGGATTGCTGTAGCTTTTGTCTATGAACCAGAAATACAATTTCTAGCAGGTAAAAAGAAAACGTTGTGCAATGAATCACGATATCGATTTACCTAACTAATGTAATAAATAGTGTATAGATGTAACATTGGTATTTATTTTAGCTAGGTTTTCTCGCTAATATTGTCGCAAACTGCAATTTAGCCCCATTATG
>Ga0209395_1007460_pt1 | contig 11487 bp, 7 predicted proteins | sample GOMGulsemesocosm_3_FD_184635 | JGI IMG/M metagenome (GOLD analysis project Ga0209395, IMG submission 184635) | Methane-oxidizing microbial communities from mesocosms in the Gulf of Mexico - GOM9D Gulf of Mexico (SPAdes) (version 2) | ecosystem: Environmental > Aquatic > Marine > Cold seeps... | reverse complement strand
AAAACCCAAGATTATATCCCAATGGTTTTATCATGAATTTCCAACGATATGCTCTGGACATATGGCTTAAAAGTCCAAAAAACAAGCCTAAAAGAATCCAGGCATAGTTTGCATTTTTAAAATGAGTTACTAAAACATCAATTGAAATTTCAGACAAAGAATACCAAACCAAAACCACCCCCAATAATAATGGAAGTGTTATTTTTAGGATTGATTTTACGCGCTTATTCAATGATTTATTTTAACAAATTTGTCTTCTCGTCTGGAAATACTAAAGCAGGTTTAAATACTTTAGCTTCTTCTATATCCATAAACGCATAAGTAATTAAAATAAGTGTATCTCCTACAGAAACTTTTCTTGCTGCAGCACCATTTAATGTTATTTCACCACTATTTCTCGGTCCTGGAATAACATATGTTTCTAATCGTTCACCATTATCATTATTAACAATTTGAACCTTTTCTCCTTGTATAATATTTGAAGCTTCCATTAAATCTTCATCAATAGTAATACTACCAATATAATTTAAGTCTGCACCTGTAACTTTTACACGGTGAATTTTAGATTTTACTACTTGAATTTGCATAGGGCAAAGATAATTAATTTAGTGCTATATTATCGATTAATCGAATTTCTCCTGCGTAAACAGCGATAAACGCACGATACTTGTTTTTGTTTGATTTTCTACCGATTGGTTTTAAGGTTTTAACATCTGCAATACTAAAATATTCTAAATCCAATAGATCGTGTTTTGCAAATTCTTTAATCACCCATTCCGAAACTTTGTTAGCACTTTTTGTGCCAAATTTACTTTTGGCAGTTTGTAATGTTTTATAAATAAATGGTGCTGCGGTTCTGTGTTCAGACGTTAATCTTTCATTTCGAGAGCTCATTGCTAAGCCATTGGATTCCCTATAAATATCACAACCTATTACCGTTACAGCCAACTTGTACTTCTCTACTAATTTTTTAATAATTTGTAATTGTTGAAAATCTTTTTCTCCAAAATAGGCCTTATGTGGTTTTATAATTTCAAAAAAACGTTTCACAATTGTTCCAACACCGTCAAAATGTCCGTGACGAAATTGTCCTTCCATTTCAAACTCAAGACCATCAAAGTTGAATTTTGAAGCCAATACATCTGTGCCATAAATATCATCTACAGATGGTGTGTAAACTAAAATTTTATTAACAGAGATGGTTTTAAGCAAGTTTATATCACGCTCTAATGTTCGTGGATATTTCACTAAATCTTCCTTATTATCAAACTGAGTAGGATTAACAAAAATACTAACAACAACGACATCATTTTCTTCAAGTCCCTTACTAATAAGTGACAAATGACCAATGTGTAAAGCACCCATTGTAGGCACTAAACCAATCGTTAAATTGTCCGCTTTTAACGCTTCAATAGCGTGATATATTTTCGTCTTTGAGTTAAATACTTGCACTTTAATAAAAAATTAACAGCGTGCAAACTTAATATATTACAATTAATCTGCATAATTTTTGTAATTTTGCGTGATTTTTATTCTAAAATTAAAGCCTTAAGGTTTATGAAAGAGAAGAGAATATTGTATGTATCGTCTGAAGTAGTCCCATATTTACCTGAAACCGAAATTTCTTCAATGTCATTTGAAGCACCTCGTATGGTAAACAAACAAGGAGGACAAATAAGAATATTCATGCCTAGGTATGGAAATATCAATGAAAGAAGGCATCAACTTCATGAAGTGATTCGTTTGTCTGGAATAAACTTAGTGATTAATGACCTAGATATGCCCTTAATTATTAAGGTTGCTTCTATTCCTAAGGAAAGAATCCAGGTCTATTTTATTGACAATGAGGAATACTTCAAAAGAAAAGCAACTTTAACAGATGAAAACGGAACGTTATTCCCAGATAATGACGAACGTTCAATATTCTTTGCAAAGGGTGTTATAGAAACGGTTAAAAAACTAAATTGGGCTCCAGATATTATTCATGTTCATGGATGGTTAGCTTCGCTTTTACCTCTTTATCTTAAAGAATTTTATAAAGACGAACCTTTATTTGCCAGTAGCAAAGTTGTGACCTCTGTATACAATCAAAGTTTCGAAACGACGTTAAATAAAGAAATGATTAACAAAATAAAATTCGACAACATTGATGGTGACTCAATTAAAGTTTTAGAAAACCCTACATATAACAACATCATGAAGGTTGCTGTAGACCATTCTGATGCATTAATTGTTGGATCTGAAACAATCCCTGAAGATTTACAGGACTACCTGAAAAATTGCGAAAAACCTGTTTTAGAGTATAAAAGCCCGGATGAATTTGCTGAAGCTTATACCGAATTTTACAATACCCAAGTTTTAAGTTAGTAAAAACACACATGAGAAAGATAAATATCCCCTTAAAGCATTTTGCTTTAACCGCTCTTATTTTAACATTAATTTTAGCATGCGACAAGGAATTTGCAAGTCTAGAATCGGATGTAGTAAATTCAGATAACACTACAAATTTTGACACTGATAATACTACCTATCCCGTAATCACTTATAATAAAAAAGTTCCTTCATTTCAATCTAACGGACTTCCTGCAAACCTATTAGGACATTACAACGACCCTGTTTTTGGATCATCAACAGCTAATTTTGTTGCACAAATGGTTCCAGGTTCCTATGATCCTAGTTTTGGAAATAATGTTGTGATAGATTCAGTTATATTAACGGTTCCTTATTTTAGTACTGGTATAGCAACAGATGAAGATGGAAACATTACCTATAGATTAGATTCTATTTATGGTAATTCACCTATTAAACTATCTGTTTTTCAAAATAATTATTTTTTAAGAAATTTCAATCCAGATTCTGAATTTGGAGATACTCAAAAATATTATTCTAATGGTGCTACATCAGAAAGTAGTTTTATTAACCCGTTAGACTTAGAAGGCCAGTTGCTTTTTGAAGACGATTCATTTTTACCAAGTGCCGAGCAAATAATTTTAACTGAAATTGACGATGAAAATTTACCATTTGAGTCTGCAAAAGTTGAACCAAGTATTAGGGTAAAACTTAATAATCCAAACGACGACTATTGGCAAGAGCTAATTTTTAATAAAGAAGGTGAACCAGAATTAAGCAATCTAAATAATTTTACAAATTATTTTAGAGGTCTTTATTTTAAAGCAGAAGCCACAAATATTGATGGGACTCTAATGTTATTAAATTTTACAAATCTGAAAGCTAATATCACCATTTATTACACTAGTGATGTTGAAGACAGTGATACTGGCACAGATACTGATACAACACAAGAAGAAGGAACCTTTGGTCTTAATTTTTCTGGAAATCTAGTAAATATAATTGATAACGATTTCAACACAATTCCCGATGGAGATACGGTAAATGGCGACGAGAAATTATTTTTAAAAGGAGGAGCTGGTTCTATGGCAGTCATTAATTTATTTAATGGAGATAGCGAAGGTAATTCTCCTGAATTCACTCAATTTAAAAATGATTTTAAAGATGGTGAAACTATAAAAAAGCTTATTAATGAAGCTTATCTAGAGTTTTATGTAGATCAAAACACTGTTCAAGGACAAGAACCAGATCGCATTTATTTATACGATTTAGACAACAATGCTCCATTAATAGATTATTTCTTAGATCAGTCTGTTAGTGATCAAACGATTAATGCCAAAATAATTCACTTAGAACCTCTAGTAAGGGTTGATGACGACCCAGAGGGAGAAGGTGTTAAATACAAAATAAGAATCACTGAGCATCTTAATAACATTATTGTAAGAGATTCTACCAACGTAAAACTAGGGCTTGTTGTAACATCTAACGTTAGTTCTGTTGAAGCTGTTGATCTATTGGGTGATAACGAAATACCTGAAATTCTTCCAAGAGGTACCGTATTGTCTCCAGAAGGCACTGTGCTTATTGGTAATAATACTACTGATGATAGTAAAAGAGTTAAGTTAACAGTATATTACACTGAACCAGATAATTAATTTTTATGTGTGGAATTGTCGGATATATAGGCCATCGTGAAGCCTACCCTATTATTTTAAAAGGACTTAAACGATTAGAATATAGAGGTTACGATAGCGCAGGAATTGCTCTATACGATGGTGAAAATATCAAACTTTCTAAAACTAAAGGGAAAGTTGATAATTTAAAACATAAAATTGAAAATGAGATTTCAACGCATGGCACTTTAGGTATTGGTCATACACGTTGGGCTACCCATGGTGTTCCAAACGATATTAATTCACACCCACATTATTCAAATTCAGGAGATCTCGTTATTATTCACAATGGAATCATTGAAAATTATGAATCCTTAAAAAAGGAATTAATTACCCGAGGGTATTCATTTACATCAGACACTGATACGGAGGTTTTAATAAACCTTATTGAAGATATCAAGAAAAGTCAAAACACTAAATTAGGAAAAGCTGTACAAATTGCACTAAACCAAGTTGTAGGAGCCTATGCTATTGCTGTCTTTGACAAAAATAAACCCAATGAAATTGTTGTCGCCAAACTAGGAAGTCCTTTAGCTATAGGAGTTGGAGATGATGAGTTTTTTATTGCTAGTGACGCTTCTCCGTTTATTGAATACACAAACAATGCTATTTACCTAGAAGATGAGGAAATGGCAATTATTAGACGTGGCAAAGCTATTAAGGTTAGAAAAATCAAGGATGATTCATTAGTAAATCCGTATGTTCAAGAATTACAATTAAACCTTGAACAAATTGAAAAGGGCGGTTATGACCATTTTATGCTTAAGGAAATCCATGAACAACCTCATGCTATAAAAGACACATATAGAGGAAGACTTCGAGTGAATGACGGCATTATTAAAATGGCTGGAGTTGATGACAATATTGAAAAATTTCTTAATGCGAAACGTATTATTGTAGTTGCATGTGGTACTTCATGGCATGCTGGTTTGGTTTCAGAATATATTTTTGAAGACATGGCTAGAATTCCTGTTGAAGTTGAATATGCTTCAGAATTTAGATACCGAAATCCAGTAATTGACGAAAATGATATTGTAATTGCAATTTCCCAATCTGGAGAAACTGCTGATACTTTGGCTGCCATAAAACTTGCAAAATCAAGAGGCGCCTTCGTATTTGGCGTATGCAATGTTGTGGGTTCTACAATTGCTAGAGAAACCGATGCTGGGGCTTATACGCATGCAGGACCAGAAATAGGTGTAGCCTCTACAAAAGCTTTTACTACACAAATTACCGTGTTAACATTAATTGCCTTAAAATTAGCCAAAGCAAAAGGAACAATATCAAATTCCGATTACCACTTAACCCTAAGTGAATTAGAATTAATTCCTTCAAAAGTTGAAAAGGCATTAGTTTCAGACGACCATATCAAAGAAATTGCAGATATTTATAAAAATGCAAGCAACTGCCTTTACTTAGGACGTGGATATAATTTTCCTGTTGCATTAGAAGGGGCATTAAAACTTAAAGAAATTTCATATATCCATGCTGAAGGCTATCCTGCTGCCGAAATGAAACACGGCCCCATAGCTCTAATAGATGAAAACATGCCAATTATTGTTATTGCTACTAAAAAAGGCCACTACGACAAAATTGTAAGTAATATTCAAGAAATTAAATCCAGAAAAGGGAAAATTATAGGAATTGTAACTGAAGGTGATGAAATTGTAAAAGATTTAGCCGACCACGTGATTGAAGTTCCAGACACTTTAGAATCCTTGTCCCCTCTTTTAACAACAATACCATTACAATTATTATCTTATCATATCGCGGTGATGCTAGAAAAAAACGTGGATCAGCCTCGTAATTTAGCCAAATCAGTAACGGTAGAATAGTAACTTTTTTTGTGCTAAATACAGATTTTACCATTTAATAAAAAGTATTATATTGCAGTAAAGAATATTATGCATGCATAATTTTGTTTATAATTATATTGCATACACAAAATTGAATTCATCTATTAATCATTTAAAAAACTAAACTAATACCCAATATGAGAACTATTCTTAAGATTTTTTTATTGTTTTTTTGTGCATTTTCCTATGCACAAACAACGGTTAAAGGTACTGTTACCGATGATAGTGGTCAACCTCTCCCAGGCGCCAATATTATTGTTGTGGGAACAACAACTGGAACAGTTACAGATTTTGACGGAAACTATACGCTTACGGTTGCTCAATCACCTCCGTTTTCAATTCAGGCAAGTAGCATTGGTTTTGAAGCCCTAACTAAAGCTGTAAGCTCAAACGGCCAAACCATTAATTTTGAATTGAAAGAAGGTACTGAACTAGACGAAATAGTTATTTCAGCTTCCAGAACCCCAGAGCGTATCTTTGAATCGCCGGTTACTGTGGAACGATTTGGACTTAAAGCTATTAGAAATACTGCTTCTGCCGATTTCTACGATGGATTAGAAAACCTTAAGGGCGTTGACATCAATACTAACAGTTTAACCTTTAAAGCAATAAATACAAGAGGGTTTGCCACATTTGCCAATACTCGGTTTATGCAATTAGTAGATGGTATGGACAACTCTGCTCCAGCTCTTAATTTCCCACTTGGGAATTTATTGGGAATGACTGAAACTGATATTCAAAGTGTAGAATTACTTCCTGGTGCTGCTTCTGCTCTATATGGTGCAAATGCATTTAACGGTATTTTATTTATGACCAGTAAAAGTCCATTTGATCATGCAGGAATGAGTGCCTATTACAAACAAGGTATTACCTCTCAAATTGCTGCTGGAGACAACACATACACCGATTTCGGTATCCGTGCAGCTTATAAATTTAGTGATAAATTTGCTGCCAAAGTAAACTTTGGATATTTAAAAGGAACAGATTGGGCTGCAAATAATTTAACAGGAAAACCTGGTACTGGCGCAACAAGAGGTGACATTGATTATGATGGTATAAATGTATATGGTGACGAAGTTAGTACAGATATAAAAGGCGTAGCACAAGCACTTATTGAACTTGGATTAGTTCCCTCAGGAGCAGATGCATTAGTTCCCTCCGTAAATGTGAGCAGAACTGGGTACAACGAAAGAACTTTAACAGATTATAAAGCAGAAACTGTGAAAGCAGATTGGGGATTATATTACAGACCTTGGGGTAATGATTTTGAAATTCAATATGTTGGAAAAGTTGGTGGAGGATCTACAATTTATCAAGGAACCAATAGATATGCTATAGACAACTTTTCAATGTCACAACATAAGCTTGAAATAAAAAACGATAACTTTTTTGTTAGAGGATATATTACAGAAGATAATGCTGGAGATTCATATGATATGATCTTCACAGGAATTAATATTAACAGAGCATGGAAAGATGACAATACATGGTTTGGAGAGTATGTTGGCGAATACATTGGACAAACGCTTGGTGGAGCATTACCGGCAGACGCCCATAATGCGGCTAGAGCATTAGCGGATACTGGCCGTTTTCTTCCAGGATCTCCTGATTTTAAAGCAGCTTTTAATAAAAGTATAAATGACCCTAACTTATCTACAGGTTCTAAATTTCAAGATAATTCTAAAATTTATCATGCCGATGGAAATTATAACTTTGGCCATTTAACAGATATTGCTGAAATTCAAGTAGGTGGTTCTTTCAGACGCTATAGTTTAAATTCGTTTGGAACAATATACACTGATGCCGATGGTCCAATAGACTATTCGGAGGTTGGATTTTATACACAAGTCCAAAAGAAATTTTTAGAAGACGATCGCTTAAAATTTACAGGATCTCTTCGTTATGACAAATCTGAATTATTTGATGGCTTTTTCTCTCCTAGAATTTCATTGGGTTATACCGCTGGAGAACAAGGCAATCATAACATTAGAGGATCATTTCAAACAGGATTTAGAAACCCTACAACACAAGATTTATTTATAGGTCTTGACGCTGGTAGAGCAATTTTAGTAGGTTCTGCACAAAACAATTTAGACAGATATTCAAGAGCATATGATATTAGTGTTGCTGGACAAGGTTTAGGAGTGCCAGCATCGGTAACTCAAGAAGGTGGTGCAGCATATACTAACTCTTATTCTGCGGCTTCTGTTGTTGCCTTTGGAGCAACTGGAAATCCTGCTGAACTAAAAATAGGAAATCCTAATATTGTTAAACCTGAAAAAGTAACTTCATTTGAAGTTGGATATAGAGGAAAGTTAGATAGAGTAATTGTCGACATGAGTGTTTACTATAACAAATACGAAGACTTTTTAGCTAACGAACAAGTGATTTCTCCTTTTTACGGGCAAGTTGGAGATGGTGGCCTCTCTATTTTAGCAATTGCAAATGGTGATTACCAAGTATATCAAACATATACTAATTCTGATGTTCCAGTAAACTCTTATGGTGGATCCATAGGACTTTCAACCAAAGTATTTGGAGGATTTGATTTAAGTGGTAATTATACATATATCCAAGAAGATTTTGACACTGCTAAATTTCCTGATTTCAGAACTAATTTCAACACACCAGAACACAAAGTAAAAGCGAGTTTTGGAAACACCAACCTATTTAAAGACTTTGGTTTTAATGTGGCTTGGAGATGGAGTGACACTTATTTCTGGCAAGCGTCTTTCGGTGATGGTATAGTACCAGCTTTTCACACTATAGATGCTCAAATTAATTTAAGAGTCCCTAGTATGAAATCTACATTTAAAGCTGGAGCAACCAACCTATTAGGAGACGAGTATTTCACTGCTTTTGGTACAGGTTACATTGGTTCAATGTATTATGTGTCTTGGACAATTAACAACTTATAATCAATAAAATGAATATTATGAATACAAAATATATATGGTTACTATTAGTCTTTATTGGTTTTACAGCTTGTGAAGATGACGACAGCACAACAACTATAATAGAGGAAACAGTTGCCCTCGAGCCAGGTTCAGCAGATTTTTCAAATTACGTGTCTCTAGGAGCTTCTTTTACTGCAGGTTATACAGATAATGCGTTATTTATAGCCAATCAAGAAAACTCATTTCCAAACATATTAGCTCAACAATTTGCAAATGCCGGTGGTGGAGAATTTAAACAACCTTTGACTAACGATAATTTTGGTGGATTAGCCATTGCAGGCACAAGAATTGCAGCCCCTCGATTAGTTTTTGGAGGCGCTGGTCCTGTAGGCTTAGAATCATTAATTGGTCCTGTAACAGTAAGTACAGATATCGCATTAAACAATCCAAATGGTCCATTTAATAATATGGGCGTTCCTGGGGCAAAAAGTTTTCATTTACTTTCTGATTCATATGGAAATATAGCTGGTGTTGGTACTTTTTCGAACCCTTACTTTGTAAGAATGGCTTCTAGCTCAAGTGCAACTATGCTTGGAGACGCAATAAGTCAAGGCCCTAGTTTTTTTACACTATCTGAAATTGGAGGTAATGATGTTCTAAGTTATGCTACATCTGGTGGCTCTGGAGTGGACCAAACTGGGAACTTTAATCCTGCAACTTATGGTAGTGACGATATTACAGACCCTAATGTATTCGCGAATGCATTTAATGGTATTGCTACCGCACTAACTGCCGGTGGAGCTAAAGGTGCTGTAACAACCATTCCTAGTATAACAAGTTTACCGCATTTTACTACGGTTCCTCATAATCCTGTACCACTAGACGCTGCTACAGCAGGAGCGGTTAATCAAGGATTTGCTCCTTATAACGGTGGTTTGCAATTGGCTCTCGCAGCATTAACAGGAACAGGATTATTTACAGCAGAAGAGGCTGCTCAACGAACTATTAATTTTACTGCTGGTCAAAATGCCGTTGTTATTATTGATGAAGCCCTTACAGATCTTGGTGCTATTAATCCAGCTTTTGCCGGAATCCCAAAATACAGACAAGCAACATCTGCTGACTTGCTAGTGTTACCAAGTTCATCCTTTATTGGAACAACAGTTGGAGGAAATCCATTACTTATTAATGGTGTTAGTGTTCCATTGGGTGATAAATGGGTGTTAACTCCTGAAGAACAACTATCAATTCAAACGGCAACAGATGCATACAATGTTACCATTGAGGCTGTTGCAGCTGCCAAGGGATTAGCAATAGTTAATCTTAACGGACTTTTACAGGAAGCTTCAACTACGGGGGTTCCATTTGATGACTTTACAATGACTACTGATCTTGTATTTGGAGGGTTAGTAAGCTTGGATGGTATTCATTTAACAGCAAGAGGCTATGCTTTTATGGCTAATAAGTTTTTGGAAGCTATAGATGCAACTTACGGGTCTAACTTTACTGAGGCTGGAGTTGTTGCTAAGGCTAATGATTATCCAACAAACTATTCGCCATTACTACAATAAAACAAATTACTTTAAATATTTAAAACCCAGAATTTTGTTCTGGGTTTTTTGTTTTTCGGCATTTCTAAATGCATGAAAAACCAAGACCAAAAAAACCTTATATTTTTGGCTTCAAAAATGCTGCTTTTTTAATTAAAAAATATATCTTTGCAGCGCGAAAAACCATCCATTCCACTCAAATGAGTGAAGTTGAGTTTTCCCAAAAATATTTTAGCAAAACAATAAACATATTTAGTAATGTCTAAAGTTACAGGTAAAGTTGCACAAATAGTAGGTCCAGTAATCGATGTAGAATTCGGAGCTGGTACTGAACTTCCAAAAATTTATGATTCGTTAGAAATTAACAGACCTGATGGTTCTGTTCTAGTACTAGAAGTACAATCTCACATTGGTGAAGATACTGTACGTACTATTGCAATGGACTCTTCTGATGGTTTAAGTAGAGGAACAGAAGTTGCTGCAACTGGAGCTCCAATTCAAATGCCAATTGGCGGAGATGTTTACGGACGTCTTTTTAATGTAATTGGGGATGCAATTGATGGGTTAGGAGATTTACCTAAAGCTGGAAACGATGGGCTTCCAATTCACAGAGAAGCTCCAAAATTTGAAGATTTATCAACATCTACTGAAGTTTTATTTACTGGTATTAAAGTAATCGACCTTATTGAGCCTTATGCAAAAGGAGGTAAAATTGGATTATTTGGTGGTGCTGGAGTAGGTAAAACAGTATTAATTCAAGAGTTGATTAACAATATTGCAAAAGGTCACGGTGGACTTTCAGTATTCGCAGGAGTAGGAGAAAGAACTCGTGAAGGGAACGATTTACTTCGTGAAATGTTAGAGTCAGGAATTATCCGTTATGGTGATGACTTTATGCATTCTATGGAAGAAGGCGGTTGGGATCTTCAAAAAGTTGACAAAAACATAATGAAAGAGTCTAAAGCGACTTTCGTATTTGGACAAATGAATGAGCCTCCTGGAGCACGTGCTCGTGTGGCTTTATCAGGATTAACTATTGCTGAATATTTCCGTGATGGTGCTGGTGATGGACAAGGGAAAGATGTATTATTCTTCGTAGATAACATCTTCCGTTTTACTCAAGCTGGCTCTGAAGTGTCTGCACTTCTTGGTCGTATGCCTT
>Ga0209395_1007458_pt1 | contig 11493 bp, 8 predicted proteins | sample GOMGulsemesocosm_3_FD_184635 | JGI IMG/M metagenome (GOLD analysis project Ga0209395, IMG submission 184635) | Methane-oxidizing microbial communities from mesocosms in the Gulf of Mexico - GOM9D Gulf of Mexico (SPAdes) (version 2) | ecosystem: Environmental > Aquatic > Marine > Cold seeps... | reverse complement strand
TCATAGATGACTTGGGCAACAGCCTTGAAAAAGGACTGGATGCCATCGCCTTGCCAGGCAACATAAGCTTTGCGGTGATGCCCCATCGAAAACACAGTATTACCCTCGCCAAACGCGCCGGACGCCTGGGCAAGGAAGTATTGTTACACGCCCCCATGAGCACCATTAATCAGCGCGCCTTAGGGCCGGGGGCCTTGCATGAAGGCCTTAACCAGCAGCAATTTAAAGACAAGCTTCGCTATGCCATCGACGCCATTCCCTACGTGCACGGCATTAACAACCACATGGGCAGCCAGCTCACCACCAATGCCCAATACATGTTGTGGGTGATGCAGGTGTTGCAAGAAAAGGGGCTATTTTTTGTGGATAGCCACACTCATCCGGGCAGTATCGCCTACCAAACCGCCTTAAAAACCGGGGTGAACAGTGCCCGCCGCGACATCTTTTTAGACAACGAACCCAATATAGATCATATACATCAGCAGTTTAAAAAGGCCCTCAGCATCGCCCAGCGATACGGCAGCGCCATTGCCATTGGCCACCCCTACCCCAGCACCCTGTTTTACCTTAAGGAGGTTTTACCACAGCTTACCGGCAGCCAGGTTGAGCTGCATTTTGTCAGCGATTTGTTAAAAGGCGGCATGCAAACCCGTCCGCTTAACGCCAGCCAAACCCCTTCCCGCCCCAACCCTTCTTTGGACCAGTTAGTACGTCAGCTGCGGGCGGCTAACAACTAGCCTAACTCTATACTTGTGAACCCCCATAGCGGGGCTAAAATTTAAGGACTCCTTAGGTTTTACGCTGGAATAGATGCCCCATGACGCACTTCCCTCGACCCTTAACCCTGTTGTTCATCTGGGCCCTGGCGGGCTTAAGCCTGGCCAATGAGTCCACTTCCCTTGAAAAAATCGCCAGTGCCCTGCAACCGTCTACCTTAAGTGAGAGCCAAATGCTTAAGGAGCTGGCCTGGTTTCGCCAAGCTGGCCTGCCCTTTCGCGGTAAAACCGTACACTTGGTAAGCGAAGACATTCCCACTCACCACTGGGAAAAAAACGTACTGGCCAAGCAGTTTACTGCCCTCACTGGTATTCACATCGATCACAGCATTATAGGGGAAGGGGCGGTGGTGGAGGCCATCTTCAAACAAGTGAGCCAGGGCACCCATTTGTACGATATCTACGTGAACGACGCCGACCATATTGGCACCCATGCCCGCGTGCAAGGGGTGGTGAACCTCACGCAATACATGTTGGGTGAGGGTAAAAAATACACCAATCCGGGCCTGGACCTGGATGACTTCATCAACCTGGAATTTGGCCAGGATTACGACGGCCAGCAGTTACAGTTACCCGATCAACAATTTGCCAACCTCTACTGGTTTCGCCATGACTGGTTTAAGCGCCCCGACATTCGACAATTGTTTCGTGCCTTCACCGCCAAAAAATACGGCCCTAACTTGGCTTATGATCTGGGTGTGCCGGTGAACTGGGCGGCCTATGAAGACATCGCCGAATTTTTTACGAATACCCCCATCGACGGCAAACGTGTTTATGGGCACATGGATTTTGGTAAAAAATCCCCGTCCCTGGGCTGGCGTTTCACCGATGCCTGGTTGTCCATCGCCGGTGCCGGTGACAAGGGCCTGCCCAACGGCACACCTGTGGATGAATGGGGCATTCGCACCGTGGATCGTATTCCTCGTGGCTCACAGGTGAGTCGCGGTGGCGCCATCAATAGCCCGGCGGCTGTGTATGCCTTGCAAACCTATATCGACTGGCTAGCCAAATACAGCCCGCCCAATTCCCGCAAGGGCACCTTCCGTGATAACAACATAGGGTCAGCCCAGGGCAATGTGGCGCAACAGATTTTTTTATATACATTGTGGCTGAATGAAGATGCCTTTCACCGTGGCGACATGGTGGATGAACAAGGCAACCCAGTATGGCGAGTGGCCCCCACCCCCCATGGTCGTTACTGGCAGGATGGCATGAAGGTGGGTTACCAGGATGTGGGCAGCTGGACCATCCCCAAGGACACCCGTGGCGCAAGACGCGCCGCCGCCTGGCTGTGGGCACAATTTTGTGTGAGCAAGTCGGCGGCGGTGGTGAAGTTTAAGGCCGGTGGCACGCCGGTGCGTCACTCCACCCTGAAAAGCGAATACGCACAAACCAACAAAAAACGCTGGGGCGGGCTCATCGAGTTTTACCAGAGTGACGGCGTGAAGAAGTGGACCGATACCGGATTAAACGTGCCCCATTACCCCTTATTGTTTCGGGTGTGGTGGCCCAATTTGGATAATGCCATTCAAGGCAATATCAGCGCGCAGCAAGCCATGAACAACATCGCCAAGGCGCAAGACGACATCATGGCAAACTTGAGCATTACCCAATATCAGCCCAGGTTAAACAAGGTATCCAGTGAGCAATATTGGCTGGACCAACCCGGTGCGCCCAAAGCCAAACGAAAACGAGAGCGCCCCAGGACATTGCCGTACGAAAAAGCCATTTTACAGTGGCGGAAAGTGCCGTGACAGGATTGAAGCGTAATGCAGATCTTTTTTACGGTGGAATGATTGCACAGGTAAATCATGATTAACCTCCATTGTTACCGGCAGACCGTTTAAATATGCTGGGTATGAACAAGATCAGTCGCCAGCTCATTGCGCTAGTGATTGTGGCATTTAGTGTATTTACCATAGGCGTGGCCAGCCTGGTGGGGTACCAGTCTTACCACGATATGGAAGACATCGCCTTTCAACAGGTGGAGGGGTCGGCTAAATTATTCAGCTCGGAATTTGAAGCCCAAGTGCGCCGCACTCACACCGCGTTAACCGATATGGAATCCAATCGCGCGGTGCTGGACCAACTGATTGTGCTCAATAACTACGGCCCGCTTTACAGTGAAGACCAAACCCAGCTTTACAAACCCTTATCCCATGCCGACAACAGTTATTATTTTCAAAGCCAGTTACAGCTGGCCCGCACCCTGATTCACTTATTGCCCCTTTATGAGTTAAGCCAGGTAGCCCTGTACCAATCCGACCCGTTTAATCAATTTAAGGATGTTAAGCCCCTGCCCAGCGTGGTGATTGACCATCAATTTATTTGGTTATACCGCTACCAGGAGAAATCGGCGCAATCGGCTTTCAGTGTTTATAAACTGCCCATCGCACAAATTAATTTTGAAGATGACTTCTTTAACGTAAGTTCCATCTATCAACAAAAGGCCGACTACTTTTATGAAAAAATTGGTGCCCTGTTAAGCGAAGAGGCGCCGTTTGATTATTTAAATACCCTGTCTCGGCCGCGCTCTTTTACCTCGGGCAATGTGATTAACCTGGCGCAAGATGTTTTGAATGTGGCCATCTGGTCACCCATTGCCATGAGCTTAACCGACCCGGAAACCTGGCAGCCGCAAATACGCCACAGCGTGGTAATGCTGGCGGTACACACGCCCAGCAGCACTAGCCTGAACGCCATCGCCGAGCGTATAGGGGCCGACCTGGCAATAGTGGATGAAGAACATGTATGGGTCTCCAGCATCGACAATCGCCAGCAACAACAGACCAGTAATACCAACATAGAAGTGAACGAACGGCCCTACGTGTTTTCGGAGGTGGCGTTAAATTTACCCAGCGACACCGAATACCAATACAAGGTCATGGCGTTAAGCTCCACCGAAGACCTGGGCACACGCACCACCAACCTGATTGTGCGCCTCACCCTCATTACCGGTCTCATTGTGCTGGTCACGGGACTGGCTATGTATTTACTGGTGCGTATTAAATTGCGCGACCCGTTGGATGCCCTATTGCACGGGGTGCAACAAATTCAGCAGGGCAAACAAGATGTTAAGGTGGTTATACAATCGCAAAACGAATTCACCACCCTGGGCAAGTCATTTAACAAGATGGCGTTGGACATTCAGCTCAAGTCCCTGGAGCTGCGCCAGGCCAATGACAAACTGGAACAAAAAGTACAGGCGCGCACCAAGGAACTGGACAATGCCCAACAGCAATTGATCATGGCTGAAAAAATGGCGTCGTTGGGGCAACTGGTGGCCGGCATCGCCCATGAAATTAATACGCCTTTGGGCAATTCCATTACTGCCCTTTCGTTTATTCATGACTCGCAAAAAAAGGTGAAAAAGTTGTTTGATGACAAGGCGCTCACCAGCGGCGACTTTGGCCGATTTTTGGAAGACAGCGATGAGTCCATGTCGCTCATGGAGACCAACTTGCGCAAGGCCAGCGAGCTGGTAAAAACCTTTAAGAATGTGGCGGTGAATCAATCGGTGGAAGAGCTGGTGAAGTTTTCAATTGGTGAGCACGTGCACGAGGTGATGTTAACCCTAAGACCGCAACTGAAAAAAACCCAGGTAGAGGTAAATTTTGATGTGGATGACCAACTCATCATCACCAGCTACCCGGGTGCGTATTACCACATTATTAGTAACATGATCATGAACAGCCTAAAACATGCCTTCGTGGATAACCGCGGGCACATACACGTGAGCATTCACGTTAAGGGGGACAAGCTCATATTGGTATACGAGGATGATGGCAGCGGCATGGCGCCAGAGGTGCTCAATCGAATTTTTGACCCCTTCTACACCACTAAGCGGGGCGAAGGGGGCACGGGTCTGGGTTTGTATATGACCTACAATATCGTTACCCAGCAGCTGGACGGTGAGATTGAGGTGCACAGTACGGTTGGCCAAGGCACACGTTTTAATCTTTCCCTGCCGCTGGTGTTAAAAGACACTGAGGGGCACCATAAAACGTTTTCGGTTTAGTGAGAGGCTGCCCTGACAGCAAACCTTTCAATTCAAACTTCAAATTTGATCGGCCACGGGGTGGCCTCGTACATGTGCAGCCCTAGCCGAATTAATCCGTTATTAGCTGTTGGGTGAGTTCTTCCAGCTCTTCCAGTTTTTCCATCCAGCTTTCTTCTATCTCGGCCAATTGCTGGGTGCATTTGGCTTGTTCGCTCAGCACCGCTTGCAGCTGATCTTTTTGTCCCGCTTCGTAGAGGCTGGTATCGGCCAGCAGTTGCTCTTGCTGGTCGAGTTGCTCTTGAACTTTTTCAAGCTGAGCCTCCAACTTGTCCACCACCTTTTTAAGCGGGCTTACCTGACGGCGAATTTCGGCCTCTCGGCGTTTTTTATCTTTTTTGGATTCACCACTGGCTTGGGTGTCGCTGGGCGCAGATGTCATATCCAGCAGCTGGCTTTGTTTGATAAAGGCACGGTAGTCTTCCAGGTCGCCATCGAAGTATTTCACTTTGCCATCGTGCACCAACCAAAATTGTTCCACCGTATTGGACAGCAAGTGGCGATCGTGACTGACCACCAATATTGCCCCTTCATAATTTTGCAAAGCCAGGGTAAGCGCGTGACGCATGTCCAAATCCAGGTGGTTGGTGGGCTCATCAAGAATTAACAGGTTGGGTTTTAACCAGGCGATGCGGGCGAGCGCCAGGCGCGCCAATTCACCACCTGAAAAAGATTCACAGGTTTCCACCGCCATGTCGCCATGAAAACCAAAGCCACCCAAAAAGTTACGTACCTGTTGCTCGGATGCCCCCGGGTTTAATTGCTGCAAGTGACGCATGGGGGAGATATCCAGTTCTAACTCATCCACCTGGTGCTGGGCAAAATACCCCACCGCCATGTATTCACCTGCATAATAGTCGCCGCTTAATAATGACAACTGACCGATGATGGCCTTGATCAACGTGGACTTACCGGCACCGTTGGCGCCCAACAATCCAACGCGGTCGCCCGGGCGCAAACTAAACTTCACCCCTTCCAAGAGGGCCGTTTCCCCATAACCAATGTTTACACCGCTGAAACTCATGAGCGGGTCACTGTGTTTGTCGGCATTGGGGAATTGAAACTGAAATTCGCTGTCCACATGAGCGGCAGCAATCATCTCCATGCGCTCCAGTGCCTTAATACGACTCTGGGCCTGCTTGGCCTTACTGGCCTTGGCCTTAAAGCGGGTGATGAAACTTTCTATGTGTTTAATTTGTTCTTGCTGTTGTTCATACATGGACTGCTGCTGAGCCAGGCGTTCGGCACGACGGCGTTCAAACGCCGCGTAGTTACCTGTGTACAAATCCAGTTTCTGCTGATGCACGTGAATGATGCCATTACTGACACTGTCGATAAAATCCCGGTCGTGACTGATTAACAGTAAGGTGCCACGGTATTTCTGTAAAAATGATTCCAGCCACAGGGCCGCATCCAAATCCAGGTGGTTGGTGGGTTCATCCAACAGCAATAAATCGCTGGGCATGATTAACGCTTTGGCCAGGTTTAGACGCATGCGCCAGCCACCACTGAAGGCGCTTACCGGTTCGTCCGCTTGTTCGGGTTTAAAACCCAAACCGGCCAACATCATCTTGCCCAGTTGTGCCACCTCATAACCGTGAATGAGTTCAAACTCACCATGTAATCCGGCCAGGGTCATATCGTCTTGTGCCTGTTCGGCGGCCTGCATTTTTATCTGAATGCTACGAAACGCCTTATGGCCATCCAGCACATAATCCAGTGCGGTCTGTGAAGAGGCTGCCACTTCCTGAGCCATGTGAGCGATGCGCCAGTTTTTAGGCATGCCCAATTCTCCCTGGTCCAGGGGTAGTTCACCTAAAATTAATTTAAACAAGGTGGATTTACCCGCGCCATTGGCCCCCACTATGGCCAGGTTGTGGCCATCGTGTACGGTTAAATCTGCTTGTTTAAAAATTTCTTTGGAGCCTAGGTTCAGGTTTACCTGCTGCAGACGTATCATGTTGGTACTTCACAAATTACTAGGGAGGTGGCGGTGGTTACAGACAACACTCGCGCCGAGCATGATGCCACAAAAGCGCAGGATAACCCATTGTGGATCTATGCCGTTAAGCAATATCAACACGCTGACTGTGCCCGGTTTTTACTGCAGGCTCAGGATGAAATGGGGTTGGAGGTAAATATTTTGCTGCTCTGTGGTTGGCTTGCGACCCGCCATCAAGGCTTAAACCTGCAGGCCGTCACCGGCTCAGACGCATACCATTGGCAGCAAGATATTATCAAGCCCCTGCGGGAAATACGCAGGCGCGCAAAGAGTTACCAACAAGATGAGTTTTATCGAGACGTTTTGGCATTGGAGTTAAGCGCCGAGAAGCAACAGCTTAGGGCTTTATATGAACTTAAAGATAAGATGCCCAAGGGGCAGGAAAATTTTGCGCAAAATGTACGCTTGTCATGTGAGGAATATTTTAAGGGGAAAAATACGATACTGCAGGAGAGCTGGCTGCAAACACTGATTAAGCATTTGCAGCCAAACAGACTAGGTTAGAACCTAGCTGTTTTCAGCGAATACAGCTTTAACAGATGTAGCTGGCATTTCAGGCTTGATATCTACTACTGGAGCAGATACTGGCTTTTTAGCAGCTTTAGCGGCGGCTTTTGCAGCTTTGGCTTCGGCTTTTTTAGCTTTCTCAGCGTCTTTCTTCGCTTTTACGGCTTCTTTTTTAGCTTTGGCTTTGGCTTTGGCTTTGGCTTTATCGGCAGCTGCTTTGGCTTTAGCTTTACCAGCATCGGCTTTGGCTTTGGCTTTGGCTTTAGTGGCTTCGGCTTTGGCTTTAACTTTTGCTTTACCGGCAGCGGCTTTATCGCTAGCAGCTTGCTCTTTGGCGATGGCTTTTTCAGCACCGGCAACGGCTTTTTCTAGCTTGGCAGCTTTTTGGTTTTCAGCGTTAACGGCGTCTTGTGCAGTCTTGGCAGTGGCCAATACGGCTTTAGCAGCAACAACAGCAGTCTTGGCAGCAGCAGTCTTGGCTTTAGCAGCGGCTAATTGCTTAACAGAAGCTGGAGTTTTCTTGGCTTTAACCTTAGCGGCTACTTTACCCTGGGCTTCTTTGGCTTTCTTTTCAGCAGCGGCTGCTTTGTCGAAAGCTTTCTGAGCAGAAGCAGATGCTTTGTTAGCGTCCGCTACGATCTTAGCGCGGGCTTTAACCAACTGAGCAGTCAATTTAGCGATGTCGTTTTCGATCAAGGCAATTGGGTTTACTACTTTCTTGGCAACTACTTTCTTAGCAGGCGCTTTTTTAGCAGCTACTTTCTTAGCAGGAGCTTTTTTTGCAGCTGGCTTTTTAGCCGCTACTTTTTTAGCAACAGGTTTCTTTGCAGCTTTTAATTTTGCCTTTTTAGGAGCAGCCATGTTTTTGCCTCAGGGTGGTATGTGTGGGAGGGGCAATTATACAAAGCAAAAAATCTTTATCTATATAAATTGATCATTTTTTACAATATAAGTTATAAATTTCGAAGATTTATCGCTCGAATTGAATTTTTAGCCAATTAATCAGCGACTGCCAATCACTAAGATCTTTTTCGTGGGGAGAAGAGAAGTCGTGAATGCCCATGCCAAACTCGGCAGCACGCACATAATGTTGAGTGTCTCGGAGGCTGCTAATAAAGGGAATATTTAAACTGGCCAAAAAAATGCCCAGCTTTTTATAACCCAGCGTGTTGGATTTCACGCGATTAGCGATCACCGCAATGGGTTTTGGCTTTGCACGAAAACCCGGACTCAGCAGCACATCTTTAATGAAAGAGGTGGCCGCTCGAATATCGATGGCCGAGGGCACCACCGGAATTAATATCACATCACAATGACGTAAATGATCGGATAGGACATTACCGCTTAAACCCGCCGGGGTGTCGATGACAATATGCGTGGTATCACTGGGCACATTGAGTTGGTAGCTTCGAGTGGTATTGACATCACAACGACGAAAGGCCGCCACCGAATAAATATCGGGTAATTTATCATTACGCACCGACAGCCACTGGCTACTGGAACCCTGCGGGTCGTGATCAATGAGTGCCACATTATTTTTATGTTTGGCCAGATAAGCCGCGATATTGATGGTGACCGTGGTCTTGCCACTGCCCCCTTTGGCGTTGGCCACCAAGATACGCTTGGGTGGCTGATGTTTAACCCGACGCATGTCCAGCGGTTTAATGGGATCCCAAATATTACGCGTCACAGTTCCTGCCGTCGTTAATGTGCCATTTCCTGGTCATAATGAGTTCCCTGCGATTTACCTTGAATGCAAAAAGTAACAAATTGAGCCACTAACGTTACGAGTCAGCCGGTTAAAAATAGTCTAAAATAACCGCCTTTACCTGTACTGGATGGATCCTGGAAAATGTCGTTAGTTTATAAATTAATAATTCTGGCCTTAATTGGTGCGTTAGCTGCACCCTTTATTATCAAGAAGCCCGATGGCACACCCATGATGACCCTTAAGCAATTCATGCCCGATGCCAGTAAATCCATCGATCAACTAAAATCCATTGGCAAAACAGAAACTCAGTTATACCGCTGGCAAGATGAAAAAGGGAACTGGCAATACAGTGATACCCCTCATGATTCCGCCCAGGGAGAGAAATTTCAGGTGCAAGCCACCATCAATTCCATGAAGACCATCGAGCTGCCCGAGGGTTTTGGCGAACCCAAGAAAAAAGAGCGCTTTGACCCTACCGATGACAGCGGCGTTAGTCTCCCGATTACCACGGCACCGTTAGACAAGGTACCCGAGATGCTGGAAAATATTGAAGGCATTCAACAAAAATTTGATGCCCGCCAGCAACAACTGGATGCCGCCACTCGCTAATCCTGAGCACTACCATCACTTATCTGTCAGCGGATAAGTGATGCCATCACTCATCCGCCAGCTGATAAGTAATGCCGTTAGCCCCCACCGCCTTATATTTGCCACCGCTAAATGCCACATCCAGCACTTGAGTATTTTTGCTCACCCAGCCGTTGCGCGATGTGAGTTTCCAGGCGCCCTTATTCTGCGCCCCCTTAACTTGCCACAGATAAACAAAACCACTGGAAGTACCGGTTAATAATAGTGAACCGGTGTCATTGAAGCGGGCGCTTTGAATGTGCCCTTCTACCTTGGGCAGGCTCACCAACAAGTCGCCGGTGGTGAGATCCCAGATATTGCTTTTACCCCGATAGCTTGAGGCGAACCCCGTGCGCCCATCCTGGCTAATGGCCACCACCTTAATTTGATTCAATAAACGCCAGCTATATATAGACTTGCCGGTTTGTAAATTCCACACCTTCACTAACGAGTCATCGCCACCGGTTATGGCCACCGTCATATCGCCACTCATGTCCACGGTTTCCACTATGCCCTCGTGGGGCATTCTAAATTTTACACCGCCGTTTTTAATATCGAACATGGCGGCCTCGTAACTCTCCAGACCCAGCAAGGCAAACTGGCCATCGTTGCTTAGATCCATATCACGAATATCGGCCGGGGCTTCCCACAGCCAAAATGCCTCACCGGTCTTGGTATCCCACAGGGCAATTTTTCTATGATCACTGGTGCTGGCAAATAAACCATTATCACTAATGGCACTCACCACGATGCCGCTCATTTTGTTGGCTTCATGGTTCCAGTTATACAAGCGTTCAAATTTATCCACTTGCCAATAGCTGCCGCCATGATGAATAGAGCCCAACAACAGATTATGACCATCACGGGAAAGGGTGGCACTGTAGGCGCCTTTTACCGCCATCTCCCAGCGCTTCTCTGGAGGGGTGCCGTAAGAACATGCTTGTAACAATAATGCACTGATGATTAACGGCAGAAATTTCATGGGGCAACCTTCCTTGTCTTGCCCTTAGTCTAGACCAGAAAGGTAGACGGCGATTTGTGACCAAGGGTGGGGGATGTTTGGGAAATGATTTGATGATGAGTGGGTTGTAGAAACTGGAGCATGGATGCGGGTGGTTAGGATTTTCGGGAATTAACTCCTGGCGTTTCGTCCTGAACATCGCCGCTCTTTGCTATCCATGGCACCGCGTCATACCGTTCGTCCTGAACGTACCCTGCAAATTGCTCCTGCATTTCCAGGATACCGTTCACCCCTGAACATCGCCGCTCTTTGCCATCCATGGCACCGCGCCATACCGTTCATCCCTGAACGTAAAAACCCGCCAGAGGCGGGTTCAGTTTCGTTTGTCGAGGGTAACTTAAGCGACTATTTCGCGATGAACATTATGCAAGGCTTCGATGAGTTCATCTTCCATTACAAATCGTTCTTCTAATAATTCACCCAATTCAGAAAGGTCACCTGCCAGGTCGGTCATTTTTTCAAGGCAGTGTTCGGCGGTGTCATAATTGTCGTTGAAGGCCACGCATTTTCCGGTGATGGCCTCAAGCCGAGGATAATGTTTTTGCGCCAGTTCCATGCCGCCGTCGTCATATTGCTGAGCTTCCAATACCAGTTGTTTGTACACCTCAAAATGTCCGGCGCTGCAATAATCCATCATCACCTGACAGAAGGCCTGCACTTTAACGGACATGGGGGTCTCGCGTGGACTGTAGGGCTTTAAGCCTTTGATGGCACAATACAGCACTAACAGTTCCTGGCGCTCATTGAGCCAGCGATCGATTAAACCGTGAACGCCGCCCCAACGTTCCTTGG
>Ga0209395_1007452_pt1 | contig 11504 bp, 9 predicted proteins | sample GOMGulsemesocosm_3_FD_184635 | JGI IMG/M metagenome (GOLD analysis project Ga0209395, IMG submission 184635) | Methane-oxidizing microbial communities from mesocosms in the Gulf of Mexico - GOM9D Gulf of Mexico (SPAdes) (version 2) | ecosystem: Environmental > Aquatic > Marine > Cold seeps... | reverse complement strand
CGGCACCGGCTAACCTGGCCATCAAGCCAGGAGATCGGCTGTACTTTTTTGATGATCGTGGTAACCGCTCAGAATTGTTGAGTCGTGAGATCATCCGCCTTCGCCAACAAGCTCGTTATGGCGCGGATGAGCGCCTGGTAATAATACAAGGGGAAGTACTGCATCCGGGTACCTACCCACTGTCGCAAGATATGCGCGCCAGTGACTTGCTCTGTGCAGCTCGTGGACTGACTCGCAAGGCTTATGGTCTGAGCACTGAACTGTCACGTATACAGCGCAATACCGGCAGCGGCAATGCGTTAACACACGTGACACTGGACAGCTTGAGGCTGCTCTCGCTTTGCGATCTCAGCAGGCAGGCCGCGAGCGGGGTAATAAACGTCACCGACAGCAGCAAATTACTGCAACTGTATGTCGATGAACAAGTTAACCCGATGCTAGCGCCCATGGACCAGCTAACTTTTACAGAAAAACCCGGTTGGGTAGAGCGCGCGTCTATAACGCTGTTTGGCGAGGTACAGCGCCCCGGCGTATACGCCATAAATAGAGGTGAGACTTTGTGCGAAGTGTTGCTGCGCGCTGACGGCCTGACGCCTGAAGCCTATGTATTCGGCGCCGAATTCACCCGTGAATCCGTTCGCACGATGCAGCAGCAAACACTGGATGAACTGCATGATCAGCTGGACGACCTGATGATAGAACTGTCCCTTTCGCACTCTTTCAACAACCAGCAAAAAATAAACCCCGATTGGTCCGGACGGCAGGATTATCTCAAAACTATTCGTCAGCTGGAGAGTGCCGAAGCCAATGGACGCATGGTGATAAACCTGAAACGCGTAGTGAAATGCCGCGAGGGTGATGAGCTGCCGCTGGAAGACGGCGACAGTCTGACTATACCGCATACCCCAGATTACGTGCAGGTGGCCGGGCAAGTTTATGTACCCACTTCCCACTTATACGACGAAGACCGAAAAGTAGCGGACTACGTTCAATTGAGCGGTGGTCACACGGTATTGGGCCGCCTCAAAGATACCTTTGTGATCCAGGCTAATGGGGAAGTGCGCAATTACAAAGGTAGCCGCACCTCATCGCGTATTGCGCGCAAAACCATTATGCCCGGTGCCAGAATCTACGTGCCACTAGATGTCGACCGCATGAACGGAACCGAGAAAGCACAAAGTTGGATTTCGTCATTGATGCAGTCCGCAATACTCGCCGGTATTGTTCTCTAGAGCAAAGGTTTATTAATGAATGAGCAAAAATCAGCGAATGACAGAAGCACAGCTGTTTTAGTGTATGGAGGTATCTAATATGACTACAGCAATTTACCCGGCAACGCGGGACTGCGTTAACTCACTGGGCATTCCTGTCGATAATTTGTCTTTGCAAGACGTTGTAGACCGAATAGTTGCAATGACAAAAGATCACGAGGGAGAGACCCTCCTGGTTTCGACACTCAACGTCGACTTTCTGGTGAATTCGCTGGGGTATGCGTTTACTCGGCCCCGCCATCCCGAACTGCTGAGCGTTTTACGCTCATCGGATATGGTGACAGCGGATGGCTTCCCCATTATCTGGTTGAGCAAAATAGTGGGTAAACCACTCAAGCAACGCGTGACTGGCGCAGATTTGACACCGGCGCTGGCTGCGCGAGCAGTAACAGAAGGGCTTTCGCTTTTTCTGTTGGGTGGCGCTGAGGGCGTGGCAGCAGCAGCAGCCAACTGTTTGCAGCTGGCCAACCCCAAGTTGATAATAGCCGGCACGGCGGCTCCGTTCATCAACACTGAGGGTCCCGCGCTGAAGAATTTCGCCAAGGAAGACGCAGTCCTCCTAGAAAAAATCAACAGCTCTGGTGCTGACATATTGTTGGTAGGGTTGGGCAATCCCAAACAAGAGCTTTGGTTTAACCGCAATCGGCATAAATTGCAGGTGCCGGTCGCTATCGGTGTGGGTGGTACTTTCGAATTCATTACCGGCACAGTAAAACGCGCACCGCAATGGATACAGAAATCCAATCTCGAGTGGTTATTTCGAATCACCCAGGATCCAGCGCGGTTGTGGCGTCGCTATGCAGCGGGGATGATAAAACTCACAATACTGGCTGCCCCGCTTATTTACTATCGCATCAAGGAGTGTGTCTTTTACCGGCGCGCTGACACTATCGAAGCCCCGGAGATTGTCTGGCAGTCTGTCTGGTCCTCCCGCAATCAATCTCTGGCGGCTCTGCGCCTTCCAGTTCTGGTAAGCGCCCGCTACCTGGAGGAGCTCATGTCTTCGCTGCAGCAAGAGCATGTCATCATGGCGTTGCGACTACTGGACTTCAGCAGCGTAAAACATATCGAGATCGCTGGGCATCAGGAATTCTTCCGTCTTGCGCAGTTACTGGCAGATCCGCACAACGACATTTCAGTGTTGGGCGTACCAGAGGCAGTTAAACGCCTGCTGGGCGCGTGTCGCATCATGGATGTTGTTGGCGAAAATCATAATGGCAATACCCTTAGTACCTTATCTTATTCAGCACAGGATGAACACGCACAGCAGACGGGCTGCAAAAGCTATGTCATGAGCAATACAGCACTTATGTTCCTGTCTGGCCCTGTCAATGGAGAGGGCCTGGCGGCGATCGGCTTCGTGGAATGTTTACTGCACGCCGCACGAGATCACACCTGCATTATCGATTTACGCAATGTCACGCTATTGGAAAGCACCGCAATCGCTGAGCTTGAACCACTTATTGCGTCACATCAAGCAACGGGTGACGGCGCAATCATGGTGAGCGGGGCAGGCGCAAATGCTCGTCAAATGTTCCGCATAACGGGATTGGGCGAAAGCGTTATTTTTATCGACGATATAACCTTGTTAGCAAGCATTGCAGCAGAGGGCCAACATTATGAGTAATAAGATGGTTTATGTGGTTTTACTCAACTGGCATGGCTGGAGGGACACTATCGCATGTCTGACATCCCTGTTCGCCTCAACAGATATCATGCTGCGTGTTGTCGTTTGTGACAACGCATCGAAAGATGGCAGCCTCGAGCACATCAGCGCCTGGGCTGACGGCCTTGAATGCGCAGATCCGCCCAGTCATCCACGGCTGATAAAACTGTTTGGTAAAATTCAATGGCCACTGCAATATTCCCGAATGGATCGCGCCACAGCGGAGCAGGGCACACGGCACTACAATGCACCACTGGTTCTGGTGGACAACGGTGCGAACTTGGGTTTTGCTGCGGGTAACAATGTCGGACTGCGTTTTGCACTGAGCCAGCCCGACATGGACTATGTCTGGATTCTCAATAACGACACCTTGGTTGAGCCAGACTGCCTAGGTAATATGCTAAGGCGCCTAGAGAGTGAGCCCGGTAATGCGGTTTGTGGCTCTATGATCCACTTTTTCGACCAACCGGAAATAATCCAGGCCGCAGGGGGCAACCGCTTCAATCACCTTACCGGCCGCGCTGATTGTTCAGCAGCAAGGTTTACCCATGAACGGGCAGCGCTAGATATTGCAGCCATTGAGTCAGGGCTCGATTACATTAGCGGTTGCTCTGTATTGCTACCACGTGAATTCCTTGAATCTGTCGGCCTTATGTCAGAGGATTATTTTCTTTATTACGAAGAAATAGACTGGTTCACTCGTGCTCAGGGCCGCTACAAAATTTGCATAGCAAAAGATGCCCAGATTTATCACCGAGAGGGTGCGGCGATCGGTTCTGAAAACTGGCAGAGACCGGCTTCCGTGCTCTCGGATTTCCATATGTTTCAAAGTCGTCTCATCTATATGCGCAAGCACTGCCGTCGCTATCTCGGGCTGTGTTATGCCGACAGCTGGATACAGGTGGTAAAGCGTGTGCTGCGCGGACAGTACAGCAATGCCTGGACAGTGAGTTCAGTGCTGTTGGGGAAACAAACTCTGGGCGACTAAGTTGGTACCATTTGCTACAAATCATGGCTCTTGGCCGAGCTTGCGAGCAGCCGTCGCGACAGCCGGTAATCACTGTTAGCTGCAAAGGTTCGGAGCGGTCCCGGTCACAGCCTATCATCGAAGGCGAGTTAAGATATTCGAAAGGGCTTGCTGCTGCCTAGTAAGAAGCAATGCCCAAACTCAGTATCGATATAATATCGTTATAAAACAAATGGTTGTGAGAAAGGAACAGATTGCGTGGTATTTTGGGAGAGATGGCATATAACTTGATACATTATAAACAGTATTAGCAAGCCTACGACTCGCAGGCGGCTAGAGCGGAGAGAACATCATGGACACACACTCAAAAGTACTCATGGTAGAAGACAGCGTCTCGCTGTCAGCCATCTATGAAGCCTACCTGGACGGCACCAGCTACCAAGTGGACTGTGTTGAAACATTGGCTGCAGCGCATACCGCATTGGGCGCGTTCCAGCCCGATATCATTCTGCTGGATATCGAACTGCCGGACGGCAGTGGCATGGACTTCCTCGTCGAAGTCGCAGCTCTGGAACCCGCACCCAAAATCATCATAATGACCGCCTATGGCACTTCGGACATGGCGGTGGAGGCAATCCAGAAAGGCGCCTTCGACTTCCTGACCAAACCCTTCGATGCGGCACGCCTTAAAGTGACAATGGACAACGCCGCCTCCCAACTAAAATTGGAACCAAGAGCCGATAAACTGGCACAGCTGGAGCGAGATCGCTACTGCAATTTCATTGGTCAATCACTGGCAATGCAGTCAGTGTACAAAACTATCGATTCTTTGGCCTCTAGCGATGCCACCGGCTTTATCGTGGGGGAAAGCGGCACCGGGAAGGAGTTGGCTGCAGAAGCGATCCATCAGCAAAGCCCGCGCCACAACGCCAAATTTATTGCTATCAATTGTGGCGCTATACCCGGCGAACTGATGGAAAGCGAGTTGTTCGGACATGTCAAAGGCGCCTTTACCGGCGCCAGCAGCAACCGTGAAGGTTCTGCTAGCGTTGCCAACGGCGGCACTCTCTTCTTGGGTGAAATTTGCGAGATGAGTCTCGATTTGCAAAAAAAGCTACTGCGTTTCATCCAGACCGGTAGCTTTCGCAAGGTGGGCAGTAATACAGTGCAACAGGTTGATGTGCGCTTTGTATGCGCCACCAACCGGGACCCATTGGTGGAAGTTCGCGAGGGGCGCTTTAGCGAAGACCTTTTCTATCGACTACATGTTATCCCGGTACGCATGCCGCCATTGCGCGAACGAGAAGCCGATGTACTAATGATAGCTAATCATTTTCTGCAGCAGTTCAGCAACCGTGAAGGCAAGCAGTTTGACCGTTTTTCAGCGGATGCGGTGGAGGCTATTCGTCGCTACCCTTGGCCTGGAAATGTACGCCAGCTACAAAATGTAATGCAGCAAATTGTGGTACTCAACGAGGGAACAGCAGTGGCTTATCACATGCTGCCCGATCTGATTATTAGCGGCAAGTTGGAACCTGAGACGTCATCGATGGCTACCGTTTCACCGATTACCAGACCCTATCAACCGGCAGCACAACCGGCGCATATGACCCGCCGACAGCAGATCGAACCGTTGTGGCTCACTGAAAAAAACACCGTCGAGGCAGCGATTGATGCCTGCGATGGCAACATTACTCAGGCCGCCGGACTGCTTGAGGTAGCCTCGTCAACCCTCTACCGAAAACTTCAGTCCTGGAAAAAAATGCAGGCCTGACCACCACCTACAAGGAGGCTATGTCATGTACGGCTTAATCAATAATTCTCTGAAAAGTATGATCATCGACAAGTTTGGCGAGCAGCAATGGCAGCGGGTACTGTCGACTTCTGGCGCCCCGGAGGACTCCTTTCTTACCATGCGCAGCTATGACGACAGTATCACTTACTCGCTGGCGGGTGCCGCATCCGAGGTATTGGGCGCGCCACTAGAGGCCTGTCTAGAGATGTTCGGTGAATATTGGGTATTGGAAACCGCGACCAAATCATACGGCATGCTGCTGAATGCCGCGGGACAGGACATGATCGAATTTCTGGGTAATATGAATGGCCTGCACGATCGCATTACCAACACCTTCCTTAACTATACGCCGCCTGAGTTTTTTGTCGAAAGAAAGGAAGACCACTATCTTATTCATTATGTGAGTCAGCGGGGGGGTTTAACATCTTTTGTCGTGGGGCTACTCAAAGGTCTTGCCAAGCGGTTCGATTGCAAACTCACCATTCTATCGCTGCAGGATATCGCGGTTGATCATGGCGAACATACCGTTTTTGAAGTAGAGATAGTAGCTGCATGAATCAGCCACTGGATATTCGCTGGAATGACTTACACCACCTGTTCTCTATTGTAATGTGCATCGACGAATCCATGACTGTGGTTTACGTTAGCAAGACACTTGCTAAGTGTTTGCCGGCGGCAAAGAATAGGCCCAGATTGTTAGATGTATTCGATAATGTGCGACCAGCATCACTGGTTACCTTCAACGATGGCCTCAAAGCCTTGGACTCTCTTTGCCTGCTCACGGCCAAAAACGGGAAGTTTGCTATCAGGGGACAGCTATTGCGCATGCAGTATCAGCAGCAGGATGTTCTATGCTTCTGTGGCGCACCGTGGCTAAATTGGATCAACACAAATTGTCCCGAGACGCAATTGGGCTTCAGTGACTTTTCAGCTCAGGACATTCAGCTGGACCAGTTGTTATTCATCTCCTCACAAAAAAGAATGGTTGATGACCTAGAACAATTAAATACTGAGCTAAAGGCTGCTAAACAACAGCTGGAAGAAGCGCAGGAAGCGCAAAGACAGTTCTTTGCGCAGATGAGTCATGAAATTCGAACACCGCTAAACGGTGTGGTCAGCGCCCTGTCTTTGCTAGACCATCACCTAACAGACCCCAAACAATACAGGCTCGTTCGACTTGCTCGAAGTTCATCCGAAAATTTGATGCAAGTGATCAACTATGTACTTAACGTATCGAAACTGGAACTGTCACCTCATCAAGTGGAGGAAGTATTCAGCTGGCCAGAATTGATCCGCTCCACTATAGATGTTGTCGCAGCCAAAGCGGAAGAAAAATCATTGCAGATAGAGATTGACCTTTCACCCGACTTACCACAAGTCTGTTATGGCAATCCTGCTCGCTTAAGACAAACGTTGCTAAACCTCTGTATTAATGCCATCAAGTTTACCGACACCGGCACGATCACCATCCGCGCGCAGCTTTTGCAGCAGAGACAAGACCATTGCATAGTGCGGCTGGAGGTCACTGATACAGGCATGGGCATCCTCGAAGATCACTTAGCCCATATCTTCGAGCCTTTTTGGAGCTCTCGGCTGGAGGGCATGGCCGAGCAGGACGAAGGCACCGGGCTGGGCCTAGATATCGTGCGGCGTAATGTGCGTAGTATGGGTGGGGAAGTGATGGTGAAATCCACACCAGGTCGAGGCACCACGTTCTGGTTCGAACTGTCGGTGACACTGTCCGTCGAAACCGCGGCCCTGTCCGAACTCGCAACGCTCCAACAGCAACCCGAGGCGGAGAAACTAACCGGCACGGTGTTACTGGTAGACGACAATGAGACCAACTTGGCACTGGGCTCTATGATTCTGGAATCAATGGGACTTGACGTTATCAAAGTCGACGGTGGTGCCGCAGCAGTTGCCACAGCCAGGCAACAACCGTTCGACCTGGTACTGATGGATATCAGTATGCCTGACATGGATGGACTGGAGGCCACCCGACAAATCCGCACCTTCGCCAGCAGCGATCAGTTGCCGATTGTCGCTCTGACGGCACATATAGACAGTAAAGAAAAGGCAGCCTGTCTAAAGATAGGAATGAATGATTATCTGTCCAAACCTATTATCCGGGAACAACTAAATAAAGAACTGGCCCGCTGGCTTGCCAAAGACAAAAAGCCGCTTTCAAAGGACGCTGGTGAAGGTGTTAAATTCCGGGACGAAGTATTGGCTACTGAACTTGTGAGCGAAAGTGTCATAAATGAATTGATCCGACAAATAGGGCGTGACAATTTACAAATTGTCATCGGCAAAGTGCGAACCGAAGCTAGCCAGCGCTGGAATGAACTCCTCACTGCCGACAAACAGGGCGATAAGGATGCTACACAGCGCCATGTGCATAGCCTAGCGAGTATTTTTCGCAGCGTGGGTCTGAGGCCAGCCGGTGATGCACTACGGGCGATCGAAACCACATTGCGCGCCGGCGAAGAAGTACCGCCGGGATGGTTGAGGTCGCTTGAAAAGCTTAAAACCGACAGTATCATTGCTTTGACAGAGAAAATGGAAGAGCCTTTAATCCCCTCGTCAGTAGTTCAAATCGACACTAATTAGTCAGCCATTTATCACTATGTCTGTTATCAAAATACTCATTGCTGCTGGCGCTAAAGGAACCAGGCTTTCAGCTTTATTGCTATCACTGCTGACGCTGACATGGCGCTTGGCAGATTTGACCGAGCAAGCCATAGCCGGGAACCCACAGATGAGCATGGGGACCTGGCGCATTACCGGTTGTGATGCGGCGGTACTACAAATAATTATTGTCGGTGTTTTGAGTGCAATTTTTTTTGTCGCCTATAGTTACGCGCGGCTAGAATCAACTCCCGAGTCAAGAGACGTATAAATCTCGCCTAAATACACAGGGTAACAGCAGGGACCTCTCTCGCACTTAGCAACCCCACGCTTATCTTTTGCATTCTGCAACCCGATTTCGCCAACATTCGCAATACGCCACTTAGGCAGCACCACATTACGTTAATTTCCCGCGATTTTCCCTTCCCACTCAGCTGGCATGTAACTTGCAAAAACTCCTATAGGCAGATTAAACGCAGGGTACTTTCAGCATGTATAAGACAAAGAAATACTCACCCGCTGTTGGCAACATTGCTGGCAACATTGTTTCCACGATTGCACTCGCTATTGTAGTGCTGTTATTTACGTCATTTTCCGGTACCCCTCTAGTCAGAGCTCAGCTCGCACTCACGATTCCGGCGCGCCCCTAGTCACTACATCCACTCGAACCCAAGGAGATACACCATGGGATACTTAACCACGCAAAACACTCTATTATCCTCAGCTCAGAGCTACCGAACCCGCGTCTGTGAAGACCCGGGCTATGTGATGGATTCGCAGGCGTTGGCCTACCTGAATTTCGGTTTATTACAGACGCTATGCAAGCTTGGCACATCGCGGGAACGTATTTGTTCCGCCATGAATCTCAGCTACAGCGACTTCGATTACCTTATGGAACTTACTGCCATTCAGTGTCAACAACGAGGCTGTAGGGATTAGCCACCATCTATTGTGTTCACTGCAACACAGATATCTGATTGTCGGTAGCACAAACATCAAGGTCTTTGACTGCTGATTGCAGATCGGAATTTTGATAGTAGATTAATGATTATGGAGAACAACTCATGCAAAATCGCAAGGGTATTATTCTCGCCGGTGGCTCCGGCACCAGACTTTATCCGGCAACAATATCGGTATCCAAACAGTTACTGCCGGTCTATGACAAGCCGATGATTTACTACCCGTTATCCAGTTTGATGTTGGGTGGAATTCGTGAAGTTTTAGTTATCTCTACTCCAGAAGACGTGCCCCGTTATCAACACTTACTGGGCGACGGAAGTCATTGGGGGATTGATATTCAGTATAAGATACAACCCAGTCCTGACGGCCTGGCGCAGGCATTTATTCTGGCAGAGAGATTTTTAAACGGAGCGCCTTCTGTACTAATACTGGGAGATAATATTTTCTACGGCCATGGCTTTACCGGTAGCTTGCTTAATGCCAATCGACGAGAGTCAGGGGCCACTATTTTTGCTTACTCTGTCCAGGATCCGGAACGTTACGGCGTGATTGAATTTGATGGAGAAGGCAAGGCCATTAGCCTTGAGGAAAAACCGACTAAGCCAAAATCTAACTATGCTGTAACTGGGATTTATTTTTATGATGAGCAGGTGGTGGAAATTGCCAAGTCGATTAAACCTTCGGCGCGGGGGGAGTTGGAAATTACCGATATCAATGCCCATTATCTGGCAAAGGAAGAATTAACAGTAGAGATTCTGGGGCGGGGCCATGCCTGGCTTGATACGGGTACTCACGAGTCTTTGCTGGATGCAGGGCAATTTATTGCTACTGTTGAGAAGCGCCAAGGCTTAAAGGTGGCCTGTCTCGAAGAGATTGCCTGGCACAGCGGCTGGATTGATGATGCACAGTTATTGGCATTGGCAGAACCTTTAAAGAAAAGTGGCTACGGTAGTTATTTACTTAATCTGCTAAATTATAAAGCTCAAAACAATCGCTTCTGTGTTATGAATGTTGTTGAAGCTGAGGCTTTCAATTACTTCCAGTGATCATTGGGATAGGAACAAATTGTTAGATGTGCGGTTATCGTGACTATAGTTACAATATAACCGTTCAATTATTCGAATATTCAATGAAAGATGGCATGCTATGAAAATACTTATCACTGGTGGTGCTGGTTTTATTGGCTCGGCGGTTATCCGTCATGTTATTGGTCATACAAGTGACTCTGTGGTCAATGTAGACAAGCTGACTTATGCCGGCAATCTTGAATCCCTGTCCTCAGTCGCTGAGTCTAATCGTTATCAGTTTGAGCAGGTAGATATTTGCGATCAGCAAGAACTCAAGCGGGTCTTTGATCTTCATCAGCCCGATGCTGTCATGCACCTAGCAGCCGAGAGTCACGTAGATCGTTCTATCAGAGGGCCGGGTGATTTTATACAAACTAATATGGTTGGTACTTATACCTTGCTTGAGGCAAGCCGCGAATACTGGTCAACAATGATGGATGAAAGGCGTGCAGGATTTCGCTTTCACCATATTTCAACAGATGAGGTTTATGGCGATCTGGGAGCGCAGGGTTTGTTTACCGAAACGACATCCTACGCCCCCAGCTCTCCCTACTCGGCTTCGAAGGCTGCATCGGATCATCTGGTACGCGCCTGGCATAGAACTTACGGTCTTCCGGTACTCATCACTAATTGTTCCAACAACTACGGTCCCTTTCACTTTCCAGAGAAGTTGATTCCGCTCGTTATCCTCAACGCTTTGCATGGAAAATCGCTACCGGTTTATGGTGATGGCGCCCAAATCCGTGACTGGCTTTATGTGGACGATCATGCGAGAGCGCTGTGGAAGGTACTTACACAGGGGGCTATTGCTGAGACTTACAATATTGGCGGCCATAATGAGCGGCGTAATATTGATGTGGTAAAAACTATCTGCGGGATTCTTGATGAGTTAGTTCCCGACAAGCCTGGGGGCATTGCCCGCTATGCAGAGCTGGTTACTTTTGTTAAAGATCGTCCCGGCCACGATCTTCGTTATGCCATCGATGCGTCAAAGATAGCCCGGGAGCTGGGCTGGAAACCGGAAGAAACCTTTGAGAGCGGTATTCGCAAGACGGTTCAGTGGTACCTGGCGAATCAAACATGGGTGGATCATATAGCCAGCGGCAGTTACCAGGATTGCATGGCCGAGCATTGCGACAGCTAACAAGAA
>Ga0209395_1007451_pt1 | contig 11505 bp, 8 predicted proteins | sample GOMGulsemesocosm_3_FD_184635 | JGI IMG/M metagenome (GOLD analysis project Ga0209395, IMG submission 184635) | Methane-oxidizing microbial communities from mesocosms in the Gulf of Mexico - GOM9D Gulf of Mexico (SPAdes) (version 2) | ecosystem: Environmental > Aquatic > Marine > Cold seeps... | reverse complement strand
ATAAACCTTGGGAATATATCACTTATTACACTATGACTGAAATATCAGGTCAGTTAAGTCGGGGGTTATTTGCGACAAACGGAAGCTAAAATGTACAAAACACTTTTGCTCAACTGTAAATATGCGATTTATAAATGGATTTTCAGTGATATCAGCGGTGATGATATAGGTAAGCATTCAACCACCTCTATTCGTCGAACAATTCAAAATGGTGTGTATTTCGTGCCATTAACACTATGGTTTAGCAGGATTAAATTATTTATAGGATGCAGAGTAGGTGAGGTAGGTGGTTTTATTGCCTTTAATGGAATCGGCTATAGAATTTTTCCAAGCACTTTATCATAAACAGACACAAAAAAGCCCTAACAGAAGTAAGGGCTTGGATGATGTTACCGACTGCCAAACCAGCTTAACTACTTATTACAAGTCAGTTACGTGGTATAAAATTTTTGATTGTTCATCTGCCCTAATTACATAAATAATAAGCCTATGCTTTATCGTCGATTAATTATTATCTCTACTAATTTAGTAACAGCCGTTTCCGTCTTTGATAGGTCATCTGGGATAAAAATGTTAGGCTTAATCGGTTGATGACACGAATCTTTTCCTGATGGTCGAGTAAAAATTAATGTTGGTAATGTCAGTATTAGCTTAGAACCGAATAAAGTTTTATTTTCAATACGGCCTGTGGTACAAGATCTTGCTCCGCTTGACTGACCAGCAATCACCGCTTGCTTTGAATCTTGGAGTGCGGTCAAAAATAATACCGTGGAAGAATAACTTAAAGGTCCCATAAGTAAATAAGCCTTTCCTGGTATTCGTAAATCGTTCTGAGGCTTAATAGGAACTAGTTGATTAAAAGGTCCTTCAACCAATGAGTTTAACTCACCTTTAACAGGCCCCTTTTTTAGATTACTTTCTGTTAGTCGAATTTTAAAATGCGACAAGAATAAGAAAGGACGGCTAGCGATATATGGCGCTATACCTTGCTGCCAATAATGATCAGTTCCACCGGAATTATTACGAACATCGATAATGACATCTTGAACATTGGCTTTTTTGAACTCTTGCCATGACTCTTCCATAAATTTGAAGTAGGCATTGTCCTGTTCTGGAGCGTAGTAAAAACGATCAACTCTTAAATAGCCAATATTGTTTTCTAATATATCTCTTTGTAAAAACTCATCTATTGCAGGGTAAAGCTCACTAACTTTTTGATTACTCCCGGTAATTGAATAATGGGCATGTTCACTACTATTCTTTACTTCAATTTGGTAATGACCTGTATCGCCATAAAGTAACCAATACATATTGGCAAACCTTTCCGAAATAAGTGCCAAGCGATTTTCAACTGTATCACCATGCATCCTAGTAAAGATAGCCTTCACAATTTCAGATGCTTCAATATTATTAATGGCAACTATTTTATCACCAACTTTAATGTCGCTATCTACATTTTGAATGTCGGTAACATAGATATGGTGTGAGTTATCTATCCGTATTTTAAAAGGAAAGAGCCGTCCACCAGCATCTATATGCTGATTTTGATGTAGAGCAAAATCAGGATAAGAAATTAGTAAATGCCCATCTTGAAAATAAGGGTTAAGTAGGGAAAAATACTTCCAGGCATCAAGATGAGTCATAGGTGTAATTATTTCTTTTGAGAGCTTCTCAATTTGAAACTTAACTTGAGCCAAGTCCATAGTGAAATTTGGATCTGGGTGTACAGAGTCAAGTAAAGTGCTTAACTGTGCTAAATCTTTTTTTAAATCAATAACCGAAATTAAATCACCTGCTGGCGCATACCGTATCTGCGTTTGATTATTGTTTTTTTCTATAGCTATTTTTTTCGATTGTAAGGGGGGCTTGTTAGAGCAAGCAGCTAAGATTAATATACTGAAAACTAGTAATGCATTTTTCATTGACTTGATCCTTAATTTAAATTTCTTTGTTTTTAATCCCTAACACTAGACTGATGCCACTTCATGCAGATTTTTTAAATAATTTGAATTACCTCTGTCTTACTGATTACTACTGAAATCAGTCAGTGACGTTTATCAAATTATTATTTAGCAATGCACTCTTGTCTTTTATGGCTTAATTCTGTGTTAATGAATATATTGCTATTAGAATCAAAATTGATGGGGTATTCGTCTGGAAAGAGCGAGCTAGACGTGCAGCTCGGTCGAGTCGTACTTATTTAGTTTTTATTATTCTGTTCTTTACGGTATTGGCTGGGAGTAATCCCTTTAAATTGTTTAAAAACTGCATTAAAAGTACTTTTAGAAGAAAAACCTGCATCCATTGCTAGGTCTAAGATTTTTCTGTTTTGTTCCTCAAAAATACGCTCGCAGATGAAATTTACACGGTATTCATTAATGAACTGATAAAAATTTTGCTTTGCTTGTTGATTAAGGACTTCTGATAAATGATGACTGCTAAGACCAATTGATATTGCTAAAGAGTCTATCGTTAAGTTGTTATCTAAATATGGCTGTTTATCATTCATAAATTCAAGAATGTCGTCAAGCAAGTTTTTCCTCGTCTCACTATCAAAAGATTCTGTTTTTACTTCCTTTTTAATGACAGGAAATGAGATTAATTTATCAATAAAAAATAACTTTGGCTCCCGCCATTGGGCCATTGAAATACTATAAATCAAACAAAGAAATAATATGTCGCTCACTATTGCTAAAATATAATTCCCATTAAGTAAAACTCCTGCCACCTCTATCAACCAAACTACCGTATACATACTTAGCAATATCCATAGCCAAATAAATATGTTTGGGTTAAAACTTGAAAGTGTATCGTCTGCTTGCTTTTTAAATTTAACAATTAATTGAATGCTAAAACCCAAATATACAAATGCCTGTAAAAACATAATTAGCTGGGTTATAAGAACAATATCCTGCTCTCGTTGGCCATTATAAACTAGTGCAATTCTATCCAATGGTGCAGTTAGTAGATAATCTAGGTTAAGGATAATACAGAGCAGAAAAGGGATGCTATGAAAAAAATCAAAAAAATGAAAGGGTTTGTTAATTATTGCTGAGCGGCAATATAAGTATAGAAAAGCCCCAAAACTAGCTGGAATAAAATATCCCCAGCCAATAAAATTAGCAAGAACAAGGTTATCAGAATGAACAATAATTAAAGGGCTACAAAAATAAAGCGCCATGAATAAACACCAGACTCCTAATACCCGCCCAGCATTTGTTGTTCCCCGGCCAAGCAGAAGCATAATAGTCAATAATATTCCTTGAAACGTACCTATCGCATGAAGGTATTGTAATGGAATTGATATAATGAACATCTAGGTGTGCCAGAAGAATCCTAATTAAGCTGAACTATATTTACTTAAGCCGTGTTTAGCAACAGGTTTGTAAGGGCATCAAATTTTGCTCTCCTGTTTGTACTTCTACCCGAAGGTTATTATCTCTAATCCCTTGCTCAATACTTACACCTTTAACTAATTTATTATAACAATTTACATCTGGCGTTTTAGTGGGCTACATAGTAGCCCCAACACCCTAAGCAACGGATTAAATTATTTATAGCATGCAGAGTAGGTGAGGTAGGTGGTTTTATTGCCTTTAATGGAATCTGCTATAGAATTGAAGGTGCAGTTTAATTGCTACACCTTTAAGTCATTTCATAATCAGAGTTTTTGAATGTTTTCTGGTAGCTTAAAATCAGGAGAATGGCGTAATAACAATTGCTTTAAAGCTTTAGCTTTTAAAATAAAGTCTTGATCTAAGTAAGCTTGAATCAAGGCTAAAGAATAATTTGGATGAGAAAAGTGCTTGCTCACTTGCTCCATTATTCTAAGTTCAGTCAGTTTATCTTCTTTAGTTTCAGCCAGTTGATAAGCATAAAACCCGTACATAGCTAAGTATTGCATGTCATATTTTTGTTTTTCACGAGCAAGGGCAATATCAATTATGTAATCACCTTCCGCTCTAGCCATGGATACTAACTGAAGGGTAGCTTCATCTTTAAATAACTCTCTTGGTTTAAGCGATTTGTTAAGTGCTAAAATCAGTGCTTCTGTTGCTTTAGCCACCGACATTGGGTTTTGTGCTGTAATGAGTTTATCATCCACGGCTACGTAGGGTAGCATTGGAGAGTTTGATTCGAAAATTGCGCCTCGAGCTTCAAGCTTGGTTTGAACTACAAATGGGTACTTAGATAGTTTATCTTTTTTAAATGCGTTGTCTTCTATCCTTGTGAAGCTGTTAACTCGTCTATTACTTACAAAGTAACTACCATCTTCAAGCTTAATATCTACTAATGCCGCAGGACCATGGCATACCGCTGCAATGGGTTTGTTTTTATCGACAAATTGCTTAAGTAATACTTGAGTATCATGATGAAAGGGTAAGTCAAACATGGCACCATCTCCCCCTATAATCATGACAGCATCATAGCCATTTTTTAATGCTTCTTTAGCTGAGATTGTTTGCTTTAGTGAGTCTAATGCAAGCTTCTTGAAGTCTTGGATATATAGTAAGTTATCCTTTTTATTATGGACATTGACAGAACCTCCTTCGGGGCTAACAATATCAACAAGAATATCGTTGTTCACTAAAACTAAATAGCTTTGAGCTAACTCTTCTAGATCGTAACTCAAATTGATATCGCCTTGATTACCGTGCCCTGAAATTAACATAGCAACTTTTGTTTGCGACCAAGCCGACAGAGGCATAATTAAAATAATTAGGGTATATATAAATTTTTTCATAGCTAGACTCCTTTATAAGATAATAAGAGTTTACCTATGAGAGTGTCGTGACTTTGTGAAGACTTAGCTGTTAAGTGAATTTAATTGTTAAAGTAAAGAGCGGCTTTGTGTAATCAGTATACATTTGCCAACTATTTGCTTTGCATATACGATCAATCAAATTTAGTCCTTGGCCTATCCCCCGACTATTGATTCCTTTGACACCACTTTGTTTTGCCTGTTCAGGAAGTTGGTACTCAGTACTATTAATAAAGCACAACTCCTCATTAGACAAGTTAATGACAACTTGTGAATCATTTGAATAAGCAATGATGTTAGACAATATATTATTTATTAATATTTTTACTAAGTTTGGGTTCACTTGCAGGTTCACTTTTTCAGGCAAATGTAAATCAAACTTGATAGTTCTTCCTTTAGTAGAATGGTTCAGTTCAAAATGACTTAACAGTGCATTTTCAACAAGTTCTGCGATATTGGCGCTTTCTAATTCTTGTGATTCATTTCTCGCTAATGCAAGTAAAGTATTCGTGGTTTGCTCTAACTCAAAACTAACTTGATTGATGGTCGCCAACTCTTTAGCGCCAATGTCACTTTCTGTTTTGTGACTGACTATATTTTTGAGTATGCTTATAGGTGTTCTTATTTCATGACTGATATCACGTGTAAAGTTCACTTCTCTCGTTAGTATAGATTGTAGTTGATTAAAACTAGTTTCAATGACTTGAGCTAATGTCTTAACCTCATTGTTGGGGTAACGTGCTGAGAATCCTTTAATTACTTTTTCTTCTGTCAAGTTTTCAACTTCTTCAGCTAGTTGCTTGATCGGGGTCAACATCCTTTTGGCTGTTATATAAGCAATAAAAGAAACAATAAAGCAGCTTGATATAGAAAAAAGTAGTAACCACTTTAATAACCCTGGAAGAAAATCTCGGCTAACTTCAAAACCAGCTACATCGGCAATGAGCACGTATTCAGTTTTACCCAACGCAAACACGCTTATATGAAGAGTGGTGTCATTATCTGTTGTATATTCAACTTTGTGTTTATCGACTTGATAACCCGCAAAAATAAATTCAGGTACCCCATGCCATTCAGGGTGCAGAGTCATAAAACCGGATCGAGGTTTAACGATTGTTTCAGTTTTAATAAACGCTTGCTTAATAAATTCAACTTCAGTGGCAACTTGACGATTAAAGATATTATCTTCAATCATCCACGCATAAATAGTAACAAAAGCACTATAAATTAAGGTGATAGTAAAAGCTAAACCAACCACGAGATAAGATATTCTTCGTGGTAAACTGAACTTAAGTGTTGTCATCAGTATGTTCCAGTTTAAACCCGATACCGTGAATAGTTTTTATTAACGGGTATGAAAATGGCTTATCAAGCACATTTCTTAAGGTATAAATATGACTACGAACAGCATCTGTTTCTGGTAAATTATCCCCCCATACAGCCTCTGCTAAGTGTCGTTTATTTACCGCGTCAGGGTATGCTTCAGCCAGCACTTTTAATATGCTAAAGTCAGTACTGGATAAGGACAATTCAATGCCCGCTCGTTTTACTATATGTTTACTAAAATCTATTATCATATCGCCTATGCTAATACAGTTGCTTTGATGTAGTTCTTTTCGTTTCGCTAAAGCCAAACAACGAACATGCACCTCTTCTAATGCGAAAGGCTTAGTTAAATAATCATCTGCGCCTACACCAAACCCAGCTAACTTTTCAGTTAAACTGTCTCTAGCTGTTAACATTAAAACGGGTATAACGATTGTTAGTTTTTGTTTTATGTACTGACAAACAGATAAACCATCGATATCAGGTAACATAAGATCTAAAACCACAACATCAAATTTATGATCTGACAATAAATTAATAGCGGTACGCCCATCACAAGCAAAGTCTATGATAAAGCCTCTTCCTGTCAGGTAATCACCTAATTGTCCCGCTAACTCGTTATTATCTTCAACGATTAACACAGAGTAATTTTTGTGCATTTACTTATTCAGCTTCCTCTAAAGTTAAAATAAATTCTATGGCCGCATCACGTTGTGCTTGAATATCGGCAACAGAACTTTGAACTTGATGATCTGGTTCAACACCCTTACGTGTTAAATCTTCATTAGGCCTAACTAACATACGTGTAGCTATGTATGCGCGTAGTTGCGAGTTAGGCAAATTAAATAAATTTCCTTGTGCTGTTTGATTAGCAAAACCTCCCGTTGTTTCACCTACAAGCATAGCAAACTCATTGTCTTTTAAGGTAGTTGCTAGGACAATGGCAGCTGAATAACTAATCGGACTTATTAATAAATAAGCTTTGCCTGTAAATCGATTTTCTTTTACGGGCTTTTCCCATTTATCCCAATTTTCAGCCAGTACTTCTCCTATCTCCCCTTTATAATTTAATATACCTCTATTTTCTTTATAGAGCTTCTCACGTATTGACGAGACTAAACGGAATGGTTTACTTGCTAAATATCTCGCTAAGTAAGTCACAGTATCCGTATTTCCTCCCGGATTATCACGAATATCGATAATCAAAGTTTCTATATTTTGCTTTTGTATTTTGGCAAATATTTTATCAATATTCAGCTCAAACTCGTCTGGGTCAATATCAAAATGGGCTAAATAGAGTACTCCTACAGTAGAGTTAATTTTCCGAAAATGGTGTGCTTTGGGTACACTTGATTGTTTAGTTAACTGCCAGTTTTCTTCCTCTGATATTTGTACTACTCGTTTCTTACCATTGATACTTAATAATTCTATTTCAAAGGTATCGATAAAACCTAACGCTGCCCAAAGTACTGTTGAAAAACGACGTGCTACTATTTGTTCTCTTAAGTGGCGTGTTTCCCCACCCGTATATTGTTGTAAGGCCGCCACAAGTTGCAATGAGCTAACACCGTTAATACTTAATATCTCGGAGCCTGCAAATATACTTTTATTTTCACTTTTGTAGGTATGTTTAATATGAATATCGCTATTGTTTTTAATGACGACTTCTAATGGAAAAGCTCTGTGTCCTTGTTTTTTGAGTTGCGTGAACTCCTGATACGGCCATATTAGGAAGGAGTGCCCATCATTAAAGTGATGAGATAGTTTACCAATAACCTGGTAAAACTCTACTCTAGTCATGTCTTTCTTAAGTTCAGATTTATACTTGTTGGCGACTGTTTTAAGTTTATCTATATCAGCATAAGCGCTTAAATCAGGGTGGCGTAAAATTGCACCTTCAATTAAAGCGTCGATATCTTCTTTCATCTCTTCAATTGTCAGTTTTCTATCCACTAAAGAAGGGTCTGCAAGTTCAGGAAATATATCTAAATGAGCTTGTTTACAACTTATTAGTAGAAGGGAAAAGCTAAGAAGAAGAACTATTCTATTCATAATACAATCCGTCAAAAACTATTTTTAAATAGTTTACTTAGTGCTTTGTGAAGGTTTTGTCGTGAAGAGTTGTCAAGGTGTTTTAGCCTTACACCCCCTTAAAAGTGGGGCTTAACTACCTGAATAATAAATTGAAATGCAATAATAGCGCTACATGCTCTAAATCAGTTTGACTGTTCTAAACGAGCGATAGCGGTAGATTTTTGTTATGATTCAGACACTGAGTCGAAATACTTGAAGATTACCGTATGTTTTATACCATGTTAGTGTGAGTAAATGTTTTATCAAATCGAACAATTCAAACTTTTTCCAAATGAAAGTAAGCTGTCTACTCCTGACGGTGATACTTCCATAAGGCCAAAAACACTTCAGCTATTATTGCTACTCATCGATAGAGCAGGACAAGTTCACAATAAGCAAGCACTGTTAGATGCAGTATGGGACAGTGCGGGGGCACAAGAATACTTACTTTTTCAATCAATTAATGAAATTCGCAATTTATTTAAGCCTTTAACTGTGATTAAAACTTTTCCTCGTCAAGGTTATCAATGGGTGCATGATGCTGAAAAAATTACGGTTGCAACTATTGATGAACCTTTAATGAGCTCGAATGAACTGCCTGTTTCTATATCAATAAATCCAAAAGAACCAAATCAACAAATAAATAGTAAAAGAATAAGTATTTCACTCATTTTTTTACTGATAATGAGCGTGATTTTTTATTCGATGTTTTTTGCTCAAACACCACAAGAAAGCACCGAGAAACAGGTTCAGTTCGAAGAAAACCCGCTAAGTAGAGAGTTAGTGGTATTGCCGATAGAAAACATGATCAATGATGCCCAACACCAATGGGTGCGGTTAGGAGCGATGGATGTTGTTATTCAAAAGCTGAAGTCACAACAAAAAATTACTGTTTTAGATGTTGAAGACATTATGATGGCACTTGCTCGCGGTGGAGGGTTTGGGCTAGACGACTTTGAACAACAATCTCGTATATTACGCTCACAATTAGGAGAAATTGTAACCTTACATAGTAAGCTTATTGGTGGACCTATGGAATATCAGCTGCACTATAGCTTAATTGGACGCTATCATATTAAGCAGGGGATTGTTTTTGCGGATGAGTTAGATGAATTATGGGATACGTTATTGCTAGAGGTGATGGAAAATTATCAAACGCCTTACAAAAAAAACTCGTTAGATATAGCGCAACAAGTTGCTGATTATCAGTTTTTACAAGCGATGGAGCAATATCACCGTGGTGACATTAACTTAGCAAGTCAGTACTTTTCTGTATTACTAAATTCACAGCCACAAAACATTACGGCTAGGCGCTATTTACTCAAATCCTTGGTTTTGTTAAAGCAGTTTCAACGGGCACAGAAAATTGGAGAGCAAGCACTAGAATTTGCCTTAAAGCATGATAATCATAAAGAACACTTACGAATACTTTTTGAATTAGGTGTGCTGGCAAGTCAGCAGCAGCAATATATCAAAGCAAATGAATTATTTGAACGTTCAAGAGTTTTGGCTGAACAACATTTAGATAACTTATATGCGGCATATGCTCATTCTGAAATCGGCCATTTATTGGTAAAACAGCAACAATGGCAACAAGCTGATCTTATGTACCAACAAGCATTAGCGTATCATCAAGGTTTTAATTGTCCTTATGGACAAATAAACAATTTAGATGCCTTATCTAATACTGCGTTCGCACAAAACAATACTGATAAAGCCATGATGCATTTTGACCAAGCCATTGCTATTGCGAATAAAAATGAATTGTTGTTTGAACAAATTTGGTTGTTATTAAATAAAGCCGCTCGTACAGAGGTAGTGGAGCAAAAAAACAAGTTAATTGTTGAGTCTGAAATTCTCGTTAAACTATTAGAAAACAGCCATATCAAACAACGGTTTGAGGAAAGAATTAATAACTTAAAGCGAACAGTAAGCGATATTTAAGTATTTTACTTTGTTATGTTAATTATTTAATTTATTGATTAATAACTGATTATAGAAAATTATAGTGAGTTTATAGTAGGTGTATACCTCTACCTCATTTAATCTGCAGACAAATAGCAATTACACTGAATGGTTTTTTTATGTCTGAACATCCTTCCTGCTCATCGCTTGCTTTATCAAGGCGGACTTTTATTAAACTTGCTGCAACCACTTCAGGGTTAACATTTTCAGGGTTAAGTCACGCTTTCAGCGGAGTTGCTACTAATAGTGAAGAACATATAACAGATAGTGCTGAGTTCAAGCTACTTACTATTCATTCAGATAACTCTATCACTGTTTATAACTCCCGTTCAGAAATGGGACAGGGCTGTATGACAAGTTTAACGCAAATGTTATTTGAAGATCTCGATGCCGATTGGCAACAAATTCGTGAAGTAAAGCTGGCGTGGGCTGATCAAGAAAAATTTGGTCACCAAAATACGATTGGTGCGATCAGTTCATTGATAGGCTGGATGAATCATCGTCAAGCCGGTGGAAAAATTAATTTATTATTACGTCAAAGTGCAGCAAAAGTTTGGCAAGTTCCTCTTGAGCAAGTATCAACAGAAAAAGGACGATTGATAAATAAACTGACCGAGCAGTTTTTAACTTTTGGTCAATTAGCCCGTTTAGTGCAAGGTAAACCTTTAGTTGACAAGGTTGAACTGAAAAGTGCGGAGAATTATCACACCATTGGAAAAAGCAAACCTCGACTTGATTTACCAGAAAAAATCACTGGGAAAGCCAAATTTGGCATTGATCAGCATAGGCCTGGTTTAAAAACGGCACTAGTTGCACGCTGTCCTGTATTTGGTGGCATGGTGAAAACTTATGATGATGCCAAAGCCAAATTAATTAAGGGGGTACAGCAAATTGTTCAAGTTCCCTCTGGCGTTGCAATAATAGCGGATAATTATTGGCAAGCACAGCAAGCCAAGAAGTTGCTCGTAATTACATGGGACTATGGTGATTTCTCCAAACAATCGAGCGACAAATTTCACCGCCAGTTTAAAGATCAACTTACCACAACAGGTAAGAAGATTGCAGATAAAGGTAATGTGCAGTTAGTGCTTAACAATGGAAAACAAGTAAGTGAGGGTATTGAACTTTCTACTGATTATCAGTTTGCATTAGTTGGGCATATGACAATGGAACCAATGAATTGTACCGTTGAGCTACAAGGAGATGAATGTTCTATTTGGGCGCCCACACAGAACCCACAAGATGCAAAAAAGTCAGCAGCGAAAACGTTAGGTTTTGAAGACAAAAACGTTAAAGTCAATGTAACTTATATGGGGGGAGGTTTTGGACGTCGTGCGCAAGATGATTTCATTATTGAAGCTTGTGAAGTCGCGAAGCGT
>Ga0209395_1007442_pt1 | contig 11516 bp, 8 predicted proteins | sample GOMGulsemesocosm_3_FD_184635 | JGI IMG/M metagenome (GOLD analysis project Ga0209395, IMG submission 184635) | Methane-oxidizing microbial communities from mesocosms in the Gulf of Mexico - GOM9D Gulf of Mexico (SPAdes) (version 2) | ecosystem: Environmental > Aquatic > Marine > Cold seeps... | reverse complement strand
CATCTCGGCAAAACCCACGTAGTGCATACCGCCTTGAATCACTGGATGCTCGATATTAAAAAGTTCTGTAATTTTAGTTTTCATGGTGTCTCCAAAAGTGAGTCTCTGTGTTTAACTATATCGCTACGATGTTGCGAGTTTTTGCTGCTATTACCACGTTTCTTGCGCCTTGCATCAGGCCACTTCAAACAGGCCAGCCGCCCCCATACCGCCGCCAACACACATGGTAACAACCACGTACTTAACGCCGCGGCGTTTGCCTTCAATTAGAGCGTGGCCAATCATACGTGAGCCACTCATACCGTAGGGGTGACCGATAGAGATAGCACCACCGTTAACATTAAGCTTGTCATTATCGATACCCAGTTTGTCACGGCAGTAAATAACCTGAACCGCAAAGGCCTCGTTTAACTCCCACAGGCCGATATCATTGACAGTCAAACCATGCTGTTTAAGTAATTTAGGTATCGCGTAGACAGGGCCGATACCCATTTCATCTGGCTCTAGCCCTGCAACGGCCATACCACGGTAGATACCCAACGGCTCTAGCCCCTGCTGCTCGGCCAGCTTAGCGTCCATCAGCACTTGCGCTGAAGAGGCGTCAGAAAGTTGGGAGGCATTACCGGCGGTGATAGTGCCGCCGTCGATAACCGTCTTCAGGCCAGACAAACTTTCAATGGTCGTTGCTCGCACACCCTCATCCGCGGATACTGTGCCTTCAACCTCGGAGGTTTCGCCGGTTTCCTTGTTCATCACCATGCGCTTACAGGTTACCGGCACAAGCTCGTCGTTAAACTTGCCAGCCTCATAAGCGGCTGCGGTGCGTTGCTGAGACTGAAGACCATACTCGTCCATGGCGTCGCGAGAAATCTTATAGCGGTTCGCTACAACTTCTGCGGTCTGTACCATCGGCATGTGGAAGTTTGGCGATATAGCCATCAGCTCATCGTCAACAAAGTTATGCAAATTCATATGCTCGTTTTGTACGAGCGAGATAGAGTCCAGTCCGCCGCCGACAACAATCCCCATGCCATCTTCGGTAATCTGCTTGGCAGCTGTCGCCACGGCCATAAGGCCTGAAGAACACTGGCGATCAAGGGTCATGCCCGATACCGATACAGGCAAGCCTGCACGCAATGCTACCTGCCGGGCAATGTTAGCGCCTGCCGTACCTTGTGGCATGGCACAACCCATAATCACATCCTGAATCTGACCGGGATCAATACCGGCGCGTTTTACCGCCTCAGCTACGGAGGCAGCCCCCAGCGAGGCGCCTTTGAGCATATTAAAACCGCCGCGGTAAGCTTTGGCGATCGGGGTACGTGCTGTTGATACGATAACGGCTTCTTTCATTTCATACTCCAATTCGAGTCCATCAGAACTCGTATTTCATTAGATAACTATTTTTCCGCAGCCAACGTGTGAATCATTCGCATGACCGTATGGCTTTGTCCCTGCTCTTCAAGTGCCCTTTGCTCGCGCCGTAAATTTTTCCAACTGCGACACATGCACCTCGTCGGGGCCATCGGCGATACGGCAGAAACGCGCTGACGTAAATACCTCTGGAATCAGGAGTTTCCTCCTACGGGTGTGTAATAGAAATATATCCAGCGCACCCCTTAAACAGAAGGTCAAGGCGGCTCAGATATGGGGAAAAAAGGCTCAAAAGTAGGTAACTTCCCGTTAAATCAACTCTATCCAATAGGGTTCTGGCCCATAATAATTACGCTTGTATCAGCTTTGCTGTTGGATAATCCATCTATCCGAAGCCAGCCGGCTACGCAGATACTCTAAGATCCACAACCCACTGAAATCAGTTCCAGTGGCGAACCTAAACAATAGCGGTATAGGTAGATCAGCTCTTATTGGTAGAAAGTAGCGTAAGAGCGTAATCTGGATTCAAATCTGAAGTGCATAACTTTATGGTAAGAAAGACGGCTAGCTGTGTAAGTTCATTTCCGGAGTCGACAATACCGTATAAGGTGTCTTATAAACTAAACAATCTATTGGTACTTTCCAATTTCCAGTGCCGGCAGTTAACCTCATCGGTAATTCTAATTAAACGGCCTTGAGGTTATTAAATAAGGGTGTCAACGGCCGTCTTGGCACATAGAATATCCTGCTCCTGAGAACCACCTCCGACACCGATCGCACCGACTAATTCGTTGTCGATAAAAATCGGAAAACCACCAGCCAGTGCGACGATATCGTCAAAGCTGGTTAAGCTATTCAATTCATCTAACTGCCCCTTCATGACTGCAGCCAAGTCGCCGCTCCCCAAGCCCATCAAGGCGGTGTAAGCTTTTGCTTTACTAGCCGCTATAGCCAGGTGCATAGCACCGTCCATATTCGCCATCGCTTTCACCGATCCCTGTTTGTCTATCACGGTGATAACAGCAGCAATGCCTGCGGAATTGGCTTGCTTTACCGCCGCAGCCACCATTTCTGAAGCGGCTGAATAGGAAATTTGGTTACTGGAAAAAACATGGGTCATCACAAGATTCCTTTGGTACTTTTTAGTCTTCTATAATCCGGTGATCCATCAGCTGAAATGCCTATAGATACACCGGGCAGCAGGTTTTGAGACATTTTATTAGGCGTTTTCCCACCAAGGATAAAACGGAGGCATATCCTCTGAGGCGGTATCTGTGTACTCGGGAGTGCGTTTTTCTAAAAAGGATTGCACCCCTTCCTTTCCACTATTTGAACTGGTGTAATAAATAGCCAGGGAGTCAATCTTGTGAGCTTCCACAGGGTGATCTAACGTTGAGTTGCGGTACATCATCTGCCGTGTCAGCGCGATCGCCACAGGACTATGCTGTGCTATACGGCGTGCAATTTTATAGGCTTCTTCAAGTAATTGGTCAGCCGGCACCACGGCTTTTACTAGGCCTCCTGCGAGCGCCTCTTCTGCAGTGAATATATCACCGGTATAGGTCCACTCCAGCGCCTGTGAAATTCCCACAATTTTAGGTAAAAACCAGCTGGAACACGATTCGGGCGTGATGCCTATTTTATTGAATACAAATCCGATTTTCGCCTTCTCCGATGCCAGGCGAATATCCATTGCACAGGTCATCGTGGCACCGACGCCAACGGCTGCACCATTAATCGCGGCGATCACGGGTTTTTTGCAGTTGTAGATAGCCAGAGCCATGGTTCCGCCGGCATCGCGGATACCGTCGATCATGTCCGGCCCCGCTAGTTGCCGTTCTATGTCTTTAATCGTCGGTTCGAGCTCTTCTTCAAAGCCAAAAACGTTGCCATCGGTTGATAAATCCATGCCCGCACAAAAAGCCCGACCTGCTCCAGTAACCACCACCACGCGTACTTCATCATCATCACTGGCACGGTGAAAGGCATCGATTATTTCCCGAGCCATTTCAATAGTATACGCGTTCATGTGGTCCGGGCGATTCAGTGTTAGCGTGAGGATGTGTTCACTGACCTGGTAATCCAAGGTGTTATACGTCATGGTTTTTCCTTTTATTCTGTCTAAGAAAAGTGCCGTTGCTCTAGCAACTTCAGGCAAGTGAATTTCTAACGTAAGGTGGCAACGGGCCATGGTGTAGCGTCATCACCTTAAAGCTCTTAGCTGAAGTCAACCTGCATTGTTAAAAAATTCTAACTGACGCCCCTTTTCTAGACCTGTCAAAATGGTTCAACTGACCGGCTGAATTGGCTCATGCGCAGTACCGACAACAATGGATATTGCGCATCAGCGCTACGGTGACTGAGATATCCTTTTTGTTTAACAATATTTAGTGGTAGAGCCAGCAACCCTGGCTCTTAAAGGTAGTGCAATTAATTACTGTGAGTTATCGGAATGGGCGGCAGAGGCAAGAAAACGATAGATATACCCAAAGGTAATAAATTCAGGTTATAGTCATTGTCGTTGCCTTCTGAGCACAAGCTTTCCAAGCCTAGAGGAGACAGATGGCGGCTATGTTAAGGTTGATACAAGCATGAAAGTTCAGTGCTAATTGTCTATTTTTCTACTATAAATAATATATTGAAAAACATGACCATAACAGGTTTGAGGGTCTAGTTATTATGGCCAAAATACTCGATTTTAGTCACTGCTTGATCATGATGGTTTTTCTGGTTACGGGGACTTATACGGCGTTGTCAGGAGCAGCTGATCTTCCGGTGGGAGATCAGCAGAAATTTCTACGTGTGGTTTTACCTCAAAATACTAAGCCGATGGCCTATATTCATGAGAATGAAACTCGGGGGATTTATGTCGATGTACTGAAACATATTGCTGACAGCCAAGACATTGAGTTGGGCATACAGTTGGTCTCGCTTGACAGAGCTCATCAATTAATGCTCAACTCAAGCGCTGATCTATCTGTAGCCTATACCATTGTTAAAACAGCCATGCCGGATGCTATCTACCTTCCTTTTTCCCAGAAACTTAAGGTTAGCTTTTACTCACGGGAAGATAGCGAGATAGAAATACATCAAGATAGTGATCTCTTGCAGTATAGAATAGGCAGCGCTCGGATAATCCCTGATTTACAATACCAAGGCATAAAACAGCAGTTTTATAAATCACCAGGTCATCAGGTCAAGGCGCTTAAAACCGGGCGAGTAGATTTGATTCTTATTGGTGATTTGGGGGTAGCCTACTGGCAAAAAATGTACGGCGCTCGTTTAAAGAAAGTCTATCCTTTTGGTTTTAATCAAATATCATTTCTGTTTAATGTTAAGACTTTGGGAGAACGTGCTGAGGAGTATTGTCGACTATTCGCTAAAGCGCTTACGGATTTGAGGCGCTCAGGTGAATTAAAGAATATAACGGAAAAGTATAAATTCTCTGTAGTGAAAAGATTATTTGATTCCGAGTCCGATAATTCATACAGCTGTGTAGACAGCATATAGCTTGATAGGGGTTTCTTAATGGTGATACTACCCTCTTAGCCCTTAGCCCTTAGCCCTCAGTACTCAGCATTCAGTACTCAGTTTTAACCTCGTGCCTTTTTGGGCAGGGTCAGCTGATGATATGCTTAATTCATAATGTCTTGAATTGGTTTGAGTGAGACTTTCCAATTCTATCGGCTCCAGTACCCACCGTCATTTCAGCGTTGAAATTATTTTGCTGAATTCAGCTTCAGTACAACCCAAACACCTTCGAACAAGCAGATTTGGGTTGCAAATGGTCTAAGAGTTTATGACTTATAGGTAAGGTGCATTATAGGCTGGGTCATGCTCATCCATAACTTTCTCAGCAATGGCTTTAACATCAATAGTGTAGCCCGGGTCATAGGTGTACGTACTTAAGTCAATACCGTAAATTGATTTCAACCAGACCATCTCAACCACCGAATAGAGAATGCCGTCCGCATGACCAAGCGTATCATTATAGATAGATTCAGCACTGTCACTGACCAATGCTTCAACATCATCAAGCGTGCCTGCTGCGTAAAGATCCCTTAGCTCCACAGCACCACTAGCATACGGAATACAGTAAATATCCGTATTTGGGTAAAGTGCTCGCAGTTCATCGATTAAAGGGTGAAAAATAGCGGCATGAAACTCTTCAGAAGTACTTCGATAACTAACATTATCATAGCTTTCCGGATTTGGTACCCAAGGTATGCCTAGCGCAATGTGAACATCAGGACTCGCCTCGAGAGCGTAGTCAATCCAATTGGTATAACCAGTTAACCCCGGGTAGTCATCATGGTAAGTCATAGCAAAAAAATCAATACCACCTGCGTCAAGCACAAGGCGTATGTCTTCACTCTTGCCTTCGTCATTCCAAAGCGCTTCGGGTGCACCACTAGAGCCGCCCGAAAATACTGTAGTTTGAGTATGGTATTTAATACCCGCTATTTCAGTATGTATTGGCATCGTATTGGCAATGGGTATAAAGAAACTGTGGCCGATAAACATTGAGTTAAACCCAATAGTTTGTAACTCGATAAGCGCTGCATCAACTAGAGCAAGAGAAAGTGCAACACTTCCTGAGTTAGAGTTCACCTCTGATACAGAACTTTCTGCAACAAGTAGGTAGTTGTCACCAACCGTTTGGTCGCTGAAAGTAGCGGTAAAGTATTCAGCTGCCGTCACTTTGTTATTGAGTACCGATTTGTCTATCAGTGCCTGATCACTGGTAGCAGCAGGATCTTCTACGGCATTAATCAGAGCATTAACCAACTGGTCTGGGTTAACACTTCCAGAGTCAAGCTCTGACACCCAATACGCCAGCCCTTCTTTATCTGGGCTTCTTTCAAGAAAATTTTGATAGATCTCAGTTACCAAAGCGCTATTATCAAGATCACCATACAACTGATCATACTCAACCTGATGAGTAAACGAAGCCCTAGTGTTTTCTAGCGTCAGACTTCCTGTTGAGATTTCATTAAACCAATAATCCAACCCTGGTTGATCAGCAGCCCTGCCTAAAATTCCGATATAAAGCTGTTGAATATCCACAAGTAAATCTTCATCACTTACCTGATCGTCCTCAGGGCTTGAAAGGATTTCATAGATCCACTCTGCTAGGTTTAGCATTTTTACGCCTGTATCAATAGTAGGCTCAGCTAGCGGCTGCTCAAATGTAGGAGATTGCGAATTGAGATCCCACTCTTGTTCGATAGTCAAATCATTATGATCATTATTAAGATGCCATTCGCCATCGATCCATATTTGCTGAATTTGATCCCAGGCTTCCGCTTCGGGTACGTCTTTGTCGGGGTAGCCAATCATTGACGGATGTTCATTAAGCGCCTTAAAGAATGTGCCTCCGTTTCCTACTTCCCAATTAAGTTTGGCATGATCAAAAGCGTCCCTGGCACTATGGGAGTTATGTGTGTTGTAAGGTTCAGGGTGGCCATGAACAACAGGCAGGGCAAGACTTTCAAGAAGATCCGTATCTCGCAGGTCCACAGGTTGAGATTCCGCCAGGTATAAATTCCAATGCCACAAGCCCTTGATACCGGTTACTTTTTCCTTGTAAGCGATATCATTCATTATGACGCCACCAGCAGAGCCACCACCTATGAAGATCTGTTCAGGATTAACTTTGTAATTTTCGTCTGTTTTAAGAAGGCCTATGAGAGCAATAACATCATCTATCGATTTAAGGACACCTTCAGGGGTTTGACCCTCTAACCGGTAGTTTGTAGTAACGAAAACCACATCATCATTTGCAAGCAACGGCCCCGCAAGAGCCATTCTCTTTTTACTCCCGCCGGTAAAGCCTCCTCCATGCGCATGAATAAACACCGGAAAGGGGCCGGCGCCCTCTGGCACCCAAACATCAAATAGTTGGTTGTCGCCATCGTTTGCTTTACCGCTTTCATTATCGTCGGTATCTACCAGACAAAGATCACCTTCGCCATAGCATTCGTTGGGAAAGGTAGGTTCTGCACCTATCTCCCACCTCCAGTCATGGTCGTCTGGATCTATAAGATTCACTGCGGCAGCATGTTGGCTGGCCTCCAAAGCAAATATCCCGGCGACAGTTACTAGCGTCTTTATAGTCTTGCGTAATAATACGCCTGTTCTAAAAATGTTCATGATTACCCTCTACTGCTTAAGTAGTGATGAAGAGTCTAATGGCGTGGGGGATATTTAGCTTCTCAGTTTCGATGCCACCGGTAACACAAAGTACCTCTTGAAAACTGGCGTAAGTTAAAAGATATGTTGTAGTTATTTAAAGAATAAGGTCCAGAAGGCTCATGTTTTAGGAAAGAAAGCTCAAAGTAAATGATCTCTATCCAAGCCCGATAACAGGCAAGAAATATAGCATGTGTCGACTCTCGCGGATCTGTCCTGTGAACATATCGTCCAAGATCTGTCTGTGTCTGATAAGTTCTGTACGCACGATGGAGCAGATCTGATCTACATAGTCGACTAAATCTTTGAGCAGCTGGATATTGAGCCCACCAAAGGTGGTTGTTGGGCGCATGCATGGCGAAAGTTTATCGACACGCAGCTTCAGCAGCCAAAAGGTAAGTCGGGCAATGCCGACGTGGCGCTGTGATTTATCCAGAAACTCTACGTCATCGAAAATATGAGCCGAGATTAACCCTTGATGACAGGCTGGATGTACATCAACAACAATCTGTGCAGGAAATTTATAAATTATACATGTTGCTGGAGAAATGCCTATAAAATATACCACCAGAACCACACTTGGTAAATCTATATATGAGCTGACTAATCAATGGGGTCAGCTGCCCTGAAACCGATACGGTTCTTCAGTTTAGGAACAACCGTTGGATTGTTTCGGCAGGTAAACGTTGACAATCTAATCAAGGTCAACGCTACTTGTATAATGACGATGATGGGTTGAATTTTATATCGCATGCCGCATTTACAGGGCCGATCCGTCTAATAGATGGCAGTTAAGTAAAAATTCCGATAGTGTCATATACATCTTACTACAAGCTCTACTTTCCTTCTGATTTACAGTGCGAGATTAAAATCAGCGGATTTTCTCAACAGACTGGTAAATAAACCAAGTTGTTTACCGCAGCATAAATTTTCACAAACGTAGATCTTCTTCACTAATCTGAACGTTCAAATGACCCGCCCCCTGATATATTTAGTTCTTAAATGAAAAATAAATTCTGATAAAAAACCTAATAAATGAATGCTGAAAACCCTGCCGATCTTTACTGAATATTTTTATACCATGCCCTCGGGTATGACTCGGTATATTTTACCCGTGGCCCTCAAGGCCTCGATGGTCCATCGGCCACCAACACCTTCGATTAGCCACTCCATTAACTCCCACAGATCCCTATCCGCCTCATCGGTATCCATTGGCTCTAAACCTTTAACAAGCGCTGCGATCTCAATCGCAGCTGGAAAATCTCGACCAGAGCGACCTACGAATATTAATTCGTAATAACGACCATTTACAGCCAGCAATCCCGGTGCACCTAGCGGGTCCTCATCCAGACCAAAAGTTTTTACCAAAAAATCACGAAACTCGGGATAATGCCCGACTTCTGGCTCTTCCAGAACAGGAACGCTTCGAAAACCTGAAGGTCGTTCCCTTATTATTTTCACGCTCATTGGCTTACTCCTCCAGAGAGATTTCGTTTTGCAAAGTCTGCTAAAAGCTCACCGATCTCAAGTCCAGAATCCTCTTGGAGAAAATGATTGCCTGTGACCATATGGGGCCCCTCAGCGTGTGGCCAGACCTCCTGCCATTTCCGCGCAAAAATATCTGCCGGAAACGCATAGTCATCACGTCCCCAAATCACGCATGACGGAATTTTTAGAGCCTTGACCCCCTCTTCCAACCAATTGAATCGATCGCCAGTAATGTCGGTAGCGGGGTTCACTGGTATAGACCGCGGCCACTGCCAGGTTAACCTTCGATCATTGGCGTCAGGCAAGACGCTTTCATAGGCGCTCATTGCTTCACTTTTGAATTTATCTCTGTCGACCACCGACAGATACATGCCTCTTCCGGGGAAAGCGCCTCGCCTACCCATAAGATAAGGGCCCACGATTGGCGCATGAATGGTCAGCCAGTTCACTGCCTCTCTATGAAAGTCTGACGATGGCTTACGCCAAGCCCAGGTAGACATGACGGCCACGCCCGCGGCCAATTCCTTTCGAGTAAGCAGTGCACTTAAGCCGGTTGGCCCCCCCCAGTCCTGGCAAACAAAAAATATATTTTCCAGATCTAACTGATCGATCAACGCCACCAGATTCGCTGCGTGATTATCCAAGCTATGAGCGCTTGCTGCATGCGGGTGCTCAGAGAGACCAAAGCCAACTTGGTCCGGTACAATGACACGATAACCCGCCTCTAGAAGTGGCACCATGGTCTCCCTCCAGAGAAACCCCCACGCGGGATTTCCGTGAAGCAGCAACACTGGTTGCGCTTCTTTCGGGCCCTCGTCCACATAGTGCATTCGCCAACCGTTCACATTGGCAAAGTTTGATTTGTATGGGTAACGCCTCTGAATATCAGGCCCAAGATCAGCAATAGTGCGAGTCATATTTATCCTCAAAAATACCGAATCAGGTTGTATTTAAAAGCGCTTCAAAACCAGAAAATATCACTTTGGAATTGGATGAACCTGATTATTCTGTGCCACCGACAATGCGTGCATCGAAAACTGAGTGACTACCCAGCTTTATCAACGCAGATATAAATATATCTGCGAACCCTTTTAAGCAGAAGGTCAAGGCGGCTCAGATTTGGGGAAAAACGGCTCAGCCGTAAATGCTGCTAAGTTTAATCAGCTCTTATTGGCATCAACTTGCTGTGCAAGGCGCCAATCGCTAGGAGTAAGACCCGTCCAGCGTCGAAAGGCTTTCGAGAAACCACTAGCATCACTGAATCTTAGCTCCGCAGCGATTTCGTCGACCGTCGCTTCCGTATCTCGGAGCAGATTGCTAGCCCTGCGAAGTCGAAACGAATCTTTGATATCTTGGAAGGTTGAGCCGTTCGCCTTTAATTTACGTTTGAGAGTGGCTCGTGACATATGAAGCGTTTCTGCAATAGCTTCAAGATCTGGAACATTTGGTTCGAGCCTTTGAAAGACCGCTCTGACACGGTCACTTATATTTGCTTCAGTATCTGAGCCTTCCAATTGACGAAGCGCAGCAGCCTGAAGTTCAAAGCTCGGTGCCAATAAATGTGTAGTGAGGTACTCTGGGTCCAACACCAGAGCAACGTAAGGAGCATTAAAAGTGATCTTTAAGCCAGCTGGAAGACCTGCTTTTTCTCGAGAAAATCCATTGTCGGAATGAGTCACCTTAAGCTCATTGCTATAAGCAACGTCCATCGTACCCGTCATTCGTCGACAGCGTAACTCGTGCCCAAGCAGCATTAGAGTCGAAGTGAAGCAGTCGTAATCCTGGTCAAAATTCTCTCCAGCCTTTGGATGCCGTGGGGCCATCATCATCGTCAAACTATCGCCTTCAGCGAGCAGCGAAAACCGATTAGTGTTACCCATCTGTGGACGAAGGTAACGAAACCCTACTTCTGTTGCTTCTCGTATCGTCTGGCTGTTTTGTGCAACAACACCTGCGGTACCATGTCTCAACTCACTGAGTCGACGGGCGAAGCGATAGGCATGGTGCGGATCTGGACGCTGGCTTAGAAGGCTTTTTATCGCACGGTTGAAGGTATCGCTGCCCACAAACTGTGCCTGCTGAATAAACGACTCGGGCGTAAGACCGGCATCAAGAAGTATTGCTGATGCATCCACACCGCTCTCTGTAACATACTCAAGAAAAACGCCTAGGTACTCGGCTGAAATTGAGTACTTCCCCTTTCCAATCTGATCTATTTTTTGCTGCATAAGAAAATAATAACAGAATTTTTGTGAAATACAGAGAAGATATCTTATTCACATTTGAACCTGAAGTTTTATTCAATTTTGTACTTATTCAATTTCCATTTATTCACTTTTGCACTTATTCACTTTTTCACAGCACCCATTATTATCGCCATTGCGCTTGAGCCTATTCAACCGATGAATTGAACCGTTTTGACAGGTCTAGGAAAAAGGCTTCAGTTAGGATTATCAAACCAT
>Ga0209395_1007440_pt1 | contig 11520 bp, 11 predicted proteins | sample GOMGulsemesocosm_3_FD_184635 | JGI IMG/M metagenome (GOLD analysis project Ga0209395, IMG submission 184635) | Methane-oxidizing microbial communities from mesocosms in the Gulf of Mexico - GOM9D Gulf of Mexico (SPAdes) (version 2) | ecosystem: Environmental > Aquatic > Marine > Cold seeps... | reverse complement strand
AGCCAAGTGATACTGCTTAGTGATAGCGAATCATTAATTACACGAGTATCGACAGAATTAGAAAAACAATTAGCCACATTGTCTCGACGTAAAATTGCCGAGAAAGCATTAACTCAGTCTCGTTTGATTTTAACTAAAGATTTATCTCAAGCAGTTGCCGTATCGAATGAATACGGTCCTGAGCACTTAATTATTCAGACAGAAGATGCTGCAACCTTGCTTGCTAATTTACGTAACGCTGGTTCAATTTTTGTTGGTGCTTATACGCCTGAATCTGCTGGTGATTATGCTAGCGGTACCAACCACGTATTGCCAACTTATGGCTACTCTAAGGTGATATCAAGTTTATCACTGGCTGATTTCTCTCGTCGTTACACTGTACAAGAAATTACCAAAACAGGTTTGGCGAGTTTAGCTGAGTGCATTATTGAGTTAACTGATGCTGAAGGTTTGGATGCACATCAACGCGCCGTGACGATTCGCTTAGAAGAAGGCGCATAGTCATGACCTTATCAGCAAATAATAGCTTAATCGCTAGCACCTTAATCGAGAGGTTAGCAAGAGAAGAGCTAGTAGATATGGTGCCGTATCAATCAGCAAGACGTCTATTTGCCAGCGGTGATAATGAGCAAGCGAATAACAAAACCTGGCTTAATGCTAATGAGGCACCTGGACAAGGTAAATATCAATTAAATAGTGAAAATATTAATCGATACCCTGATTTTCAGCCACAAGCACTATTAAATGCTTACAGTGATTATTGCGCCTTACCTACAGATAATATTCTCGCTACACGTGGCGCTGATGAAGGTATCGAATTAATCATTCGTAGCTTTTGTCGAGCTTATCAAGACAGTATTCTGATTTGCCCGCCGACCTACGGTATGTATGCTATTAGCGCTGAAAACCATGGTGCAGGTATTGTTAGCGTTCCCTTAGTTAATACCCCACAAGCAAAGTGTCAACTTGACCTTGAAGGATTAAAGACACAAGTTGGTAAAGTTAAAGTCGTTTTTTTATGCTCGCCAGGAAACCCAACGGGTAACACCTTACCGCAAGCACAAATTAAAGCCGCAATAGAGCTGTTTAAAGATAGTGCTATCGTTGTTGTTGATGAAGCCTACTATGAATATACCAATTCAACCTTAACCTCAGTAGTAGCTACTGAGCAGGAAAATACTGAATTAGTAAATCAATGTGATAACGTGATTGTACTAAGAACGCTATCAAAGGCATTTGCCTTAGCCGGTTTACGTTGTGGTTTTACCTTGGCAAACAAAGAAATAATAACCTTGTTAAGTAAGGTTATTGCACCCTACCCAATTGCGGCACCTGTTGCAGAAATTGCCAGCCAGGCATTAAGTAATGACTTAGCGATTATGCAAGCGAGAGTAAATAGCACTAATACATTACGAGAAAAGCTAAATGATTGGCTGAAGCTGCAACACTGGTGTAATGATGTTTTCCCTAGTGATGCGAATTTTGTTTTATTTCGCTGTAATAGTACTGATGAGAAAAACAAAATCTTTAATCACTTAGTAGATAACAACATCTTAATTCGCGATCAATCTAAACAGCAACAGCTTGAAAATTGTCTTCGCATTAGCATTGGCAATGCAGAAGAACTCGAGCAGCTGAAAAAGCTATTAATAACCTTGTAATTAAAAAAGTAGCGTTGCACGAAAGGCAGCGACACACAGATAATGAAGAGCATTTTATGAGTAATACCCAAGAGAAAATATTATTTATCGACCGTGACGGCACCTTAGTTGAAGAGCCAATTAGTGATAAGCAACTTGATACGTTAGAAAAGTTGGTATTTGAGCCTAATGTCATTGCCGAGCTTTTAAAGCTTCAAAGCAAAGGCTTTAAACTTGTTATGGTTTCAAATCAGGATGGTCTTGGTACTAAAAGTTTCCCACAAGCTGATTTTGATTTACCTCATGACAAAATGATGGATATATTTAGCTCTCAAGGCATAGTATTTCAAGACGTATTGCTTTGCCCTCATTTTGATGAAGACAACTGTAACTGTCGTAAACCAAAGCTTGGCTTAGTGAGTGATTACCTTCAGCAAAGTCGCGTAGATTTTGCTAACTCTTTCGTCATTGGTGACAGAGAAACTGATATGGGACTTGCTGCTAACATGGGTATTGTTGGTATCAAATATAATCGCGAAACATTAAACTGGGCTCAGGTTAGCGAGCAAATTATTACTCAGTTAGAACAACCAAGAATAGCCACGGTTACGCGTACGACTAAAGAGACTGATATTACGGTAACGGTGAACTTAGATAAAGCTGGTGGAAGTAAAATAGACACGGGTTTAGGTTTTTTTGACCACATGTTAGATCAAATAGCAACGCACGGCGGTTTTAGCTTAACCTGTAATGTTAGTGGAGATTACCACATTGATGAGCACCACAGTGTTGAAGATACCGCACTAGCTTTAGGACAAGCGCTAAAGCAGGCATTAGGCAATAAACGCGGTATTAATCGTTTTGGTTTTACCATACCTATGGATGAATGTCGTGCAGAATGTGCTATCGACCTATCTGGTCGTCCTTGGTTAGAGTTTGATGCAGACTTTACCAGTGACAATGTTGGCACTATGTCGACACAAATGGTGCCTCATTTTTTCCGTTCATTGGCTGACTCAATGTTAATTACCTTGCATTTATCGACCAGTAAAGGAAATTGTCATCACCAAGTCGAAAGCTTATTTAAAGTGTTTGGCCGTGCATTAGGCCAAGCAATTAAAGTTGATGGCGACGCCATGCCAAGTTCTAAAGGAACCCTCTAATGGCACAGGTAATGACAAAAGGTACTTCAACTGCACTGAATGTTATTGTAGATACTGGCTGTGCGAACTTAGCGTCAGTAAAATTTGCTGTTGAGCGCTTGGGTTATCAAGTAACCATTACTGATGATATCGCCTTAATACAAAGCGCTGATAAGGTAATATTCCCTGGTGTTGGCTCTGCTAAACATGCTATGGCTAATATCAAGGCTAAAAACTTAGTCAGTGTATTACAAAATCTGACTCAACCTGTACTTGGTTTTTGCTTAGGTATGCAGTTAATGGCAGAGTCTTCAACTGAAGGCGGTAACTCAGAGGAAGTCCCTTGTTTGAATCTAATACCCACCAAAGTAGAGCCATTAAAAGCACAAGGGAATCGTCTACCCCATATGGGCTGGAATACATTAACCCAAATAAGTGACCATCCAATATTTAACGGTATCACGGTTGGTGATTATTTTTATTTTGTGCACAGTTTTGCTGCGCCGTTAAGTGAATATACGATAGCAAGTTGTGAATACGGTAGTACTTTCTCCGCAGCTATTGCCAAAGACAACTTTATTGGCTGTCAATTTCATCCTGAGCGCTCAAGTGCTTTAGGCAGTAAAATAATTAAAAATTTCTTAGAGCTATAGCAATTCATTGATGCTTCAAATAGAAGGTATTTGGAGCAAGTACAATGAAAAAGCACGGAGTTTATGAATATAAATGAGTACTTTTAAAGAAGTAATTGATTCAAAAAATAATATATTGAGTATCAAATTATGATGATCCCAGCAATAGACTTAATCAATGGTGAAGTAGTACGTTTATATCAAGGCGATTACGCTCAAAAAACGAATTACAAATATACAGTGCAAGAGCGTCAACAAGCTTATGCAAAATCCGGTGCTACGGTTATGCACTTTGTTGATTTAGATGGTGCCAAAGACAGCACTAAACGTCAACTTGAAACCTTAAAAACAGTCGTTAAACATCCATCAATGATTATTCAAGTCGGTGGTGGTGTTCGCTGTGAAGACGATGTTAAACAGTTACTCGATTTGGGTGCTGATCGTGTTGTTATTGGTAGCTTGGCAATTAAACAACCTGAGCTTGTAACTCAATGGCTAAAAAAATATGGCTGCGAAAAGATTGTACTAGCACTTGATATTAAAATTGATGCACAAGGCAATAAGACGCTTCCTACCCATGGTTGGATTGAAGATAGTGGTGTAAATCTAGAAGACTTACTCGCACAATATCAAGATGCTGGCATAAAACATGTTCTTTGTACCGATATCAGTAAAGATGGAACATTAACCGGTACCAACGTCGATTTATATTCTGAAGTATGTGCTAAATATCCTGAAATAGATTGGCAAGCATCAGGCGGTATTGGCTCTATTGATGATATAAAAGCCTTAATCCCTACAGGTGTTAGTGGTGTTATTTTAGGGCGTTCGTTGTTAGAGGGAAAATTTACTCTAGAAGAAGCAATTGCTTGCTGGCCTCAATCATCATAAAAAAAATGTAAACTGCATTGTCGTCACTCTTCACGCCATCACTTATAAAACATAAGCTCAGGCGTTCATCATTTGACGGCTTTGTTTAAATCCATTTTATTTAGATTGAAACTTAAATAGAAACCCCATTGTAAAGAATTTTGAATTAAGGAATATGCTAAATGTTAGCCCGAAGAATTATTCCATGTCTCGATGTGCGAGATGGCAAAGTAGTGAAAGGTGTTCAATTTCGTAATCATGAAATTATTGGTGACATAGTTCCCCTAGCGAAGAAATATGCAGAAGCTGGCGCAGATGAATTAGTATTTTATGATATTACCGCAAGCTCTGATGGCCGCGTTGTTGATAAAAGTTGGGTCAGTCGTATTGCAGAAGTTATTGATATTCCTTTTTGTGTTGCTGGCGGCATAAAAAGTGAGGCTGACGCTAAAGAAATATTAATGATGGGTGCTGACAAAATATCTATTAACTCACCAGCCTTAAGAGATCCTGAACTAATTACTCGCCTAGCCGACGTTTTTGGTCAGCAGTGCATTGTGGTTGGGATTGACAGTTTCTACAACAAAGATGCTAACGATGGACAGGGTGAATATCAGGTTTACCAATTTACCGGTGATGAGAAACGAACTCAAAAAACAGGTTGGAACACCTTTGACTGGATTAAGAAAGTCGTTAGCTTAGGCGCAGGTGAAATAGTATTAAACTGTATGAACCAAGACGGTGTTCGTCAAGGCTACGATATTGAACAATTAAAACAAGCAAGAGCCGTTTGTAACGTGCCTTTAATTGCCTCAGGTGGTGCTGGTACCATAGAGCATTTCAGTGATGTTTACCTGCAAGCTGATGTTGATGGTGCACTAGCCGCATCCGTTTTTCATAAAGGTGTTATTGCTATTAGTGACTTAAAAGATTATTTAAAAGAACAAAATATTGAGGTGAGACCATGTTAGTAAATAAAGAAAATATCGATGCGTTAGCATGGGAAAAAATGGACAACTTAATCCCTGCTATTATTCAACACGCAGCAACAGGAGCAGTATTGATGCAAGGTTATATGAACCAAGCATCATTAACGGCTACATTAGCTACAGGTAAAGCGACTTTTTTTAGCCGCTCTAAACAAGCATTATGGGTTAAAGGTGAAACTTCAGGTAACTTCCTTGAAGTTAAACAAGTATTAACTGATTGTGATAACGATAGTTTACTTATTGCTTGTGAGCCTATAGGTCCAAGTTGCCACTTAGGCACTGAATCTTGCTTCCCGGAACAAAAACTTACTCAACAAAACTTTCTCAGTCAGCTTGAGCAAGTAATTCAACAGCGTAAAGGTGATGACCCTAAAGAAAGTTATACAGCTCACTTATTCTCTCGTGGCACTACTAAGATGGCTCAAAAAGTAGGTGAAGAAGGCGTAGAAGTAGCCTTAGCCGCCGTTGCAGAAACCAAAGAGGACTTGCTAGGTGAATGTGCTGACTTGTTTTACCACACTTTAGTATTGCTGGCTGATCAAAAAATTGAACTCAGTGAAGTGATGGAAGTACTGCAAGAACGCCATAATAAATAGTCCCACCTGAACAATTAACAACCGTTTGAGCTTCTTTGCTAAATATCTGCATCCTTGTTATCTTTAATACAACACGGATGCTTTTATTTAACACCAGTAATGTAGTTTCAATTAAACGGCGTTCTTTATGGCAAATTCAGCTACTGGCTTTTTTCGAAGGCCATTCACTAAAGCACTACTTATCGTTACCCTTTTTTGTATCATACAATATTCGTATGCCCGAAAAAAAAGTGTTCTTATCTATATTCGTGATGATGTTTACATTGATTACCTACAATTTGTCGCTGATAGAGATATTAGCTTAATAGATAACTTTTCAGGAAAAAATATTCGCCGCGATGTGGTGGACATGATTATTGCTCAGCAAGCACTAAAACTTGGTGGCTTTAACCATCGATTCAGTTACGCCCCAGGTAAAGTTAACTTTCGCAATACTAAGATGTTACAAAATGGCAAGTTACTCATTAGCTTTGATTCCTACTGGAAACAAGATGCACTGCCTCTTTCCGAAAAGGTCTATATCTCTGACGAAGTGATCCGAAATGGCGAGTACATCGCAGGTATCTACACCAGCCCTAAGAATAAAAAAACACTCGCTGTAAAAGAACTAAGTGACTTAAAAGGGCTAACATCAGTATCTACACCCAAGTGGAAAACTGACTGGGAGACGCTCCAACAATTACCTTTAAAGAAATTAACTAGAGACGATTCTTGGCTTTCTATGGTACGCATGGTTAATATTCAATGGGTAGATTTTATCTTGATGCCATTTAACTCAACACCTGATAGAAGCTTCACTATGAATAAAGTTCACCTTATTCCCGTTAAAAATATTGGCGTGGTACTTAAAGACTCTCGTCATTTTGTGATAAGTAAATCGCACCCTAAGGGACGAGAGGCTTTTATAGCAATTAACAAAGGACTGAAAATACTTCGTCAACAGGGGGCTATCGCAAAAGCATATCAGCAAGCAGGTTTTTTCATCGATAGTAATATAGTCAAAATTATAAACCCTTGATAAATTGTTATATCCTATAAACTTCGAATCCCTCTTAAGCTGTCGAATTTGTTAATAAGATGTAGTAATATGCTTGAAAATAAAAATAATTAACTCAAACTAGAGTACTTTTAATAATAATAGTCTCATTTGTAGGAAACCTACATCAGACATCATAATAAGTACCTGCTAAGGAGTGGCTATGTTTAAGCGTAGAGCAATAAAAAGATACGGAAATAAACTTTTACCAAAGTTACAAAAGCGTTATGGGGAGAATACTTTCTATAATGCTAGTCAGGTTAGATCAACCATCTATCAGTGTAACTTTAATCCAAGTTACTTGCCGTTGGGTTATATACTTTTTCTTGATTCTTGTGATCTAAATACTGTAATCACCGCTGAATTCCCTGAATTGTGTATTCGAAAGTATAAAGAAGAAATTAAAGATTATCTTGATGAACGCAAGTATTATGGTTACTTAAAACTATTAAGCATTTAATCAAAACTATTAATTATGATGACAAGAACCATTTGGCAAACTAAACACTTTTCAGATCTATCGCTTAATCAGCTATATGATGTACTAAAATTACGCGTTGATGTTTTTGTAGTCGAGCAAACTTGCTTCTATCCCGATTTAGATGGTGATAAAGATTTGTTGGATAGACATCCTCAAACGTTACACCTTTTAGGATATCAAGCAGAGCAACTTGTAGCTTACCTACGTATTTTACCAAAGGGTCAAAATTACCCTAACAATGTCAGCATTGGCCGAGTAGTAACAGCACCTCAAGCAAGAGGTGGTGGTCTAGGTCATGAATTAATGATTCAAGGGTTAGCCTTATGCCAGCAAGAGTTTCCTAACGAAATCATTAAGATTTCAGCACAACAACATTTAAAAGCCTATTATCAAAAGCATGGCTTCACTCAGGTATCAGAAATGTACCTAGAAGATGATATTCCCCACATTGCTATGATTAGAGAGTAAGTAAAAAGCACGGTATCAAACACTATATAAATAGAATACAGCTATTTTAGAAACAAAAAAACTCGCCTAAGCGAGTTTTTTTATAACTGAATTATTATAATCAAGCTAGTTGAGATGATAATAATTGGTTAACTTTTTCAACAGCTTGAGTGCCATCGATAGTTAAGTAGCTACAGTTACCTGACTTAGCTTCAGCTTGATAAAAATCAACTAAAGGCTTAGTTTGCTCATGGTATATAGCTAAGCGCTTACGTACCGTTGTTTCTTCATCATCTGGACGAATTGATAAATCATCACCTGAAACATCATCTTTGCCTTCAACTTTTGGCGGATTGTAAACAAGATGATAAACACGACCAGAGCCTGAATGTACACGACGGCCAGCCATACGTTCAACGATCACTTCGTCTGGAACATCAAATTCAAGTACATGGTCAACAGAGATATCATTTTCTTTCATTGCATCTGCTTGTGGAATAGTACGTGGGAAGCCATCAAGTAAAAAGCCACCTTTACAATCATCTTGAGCTACACGCTCCTTGACTAAACCGATGATCAAATCATCAGAGACTAACTGTCCAGCATCCATTACCGCTTTAGCTTTATTGCCTAACTCAGAGCCTGCTTTGATCGCAGCACGTAGCATATCGCCCGTTGAAATTTGTGGAATACCAAATTTAGCCATTAAAAATTGGGCTTGTGTGCCTTTACCGGCGCCTGGAGCACCTAATAAAACAATGCGCATATTATGTAACCTTAATTGATAGTTGAAGTGTTAAAAGTAAATATTACCTTTGTTCGATAGAATAATTTATCGTTTGATCGAACAAAGGTAATATTTCTTAGCTTTGCAATTAGGTCGGCAGACACTATACAAGTTAGCCTATCTGCAAACAAGTGGTGAAAGGCGGATTGATCAAAAAAGGAGGTGTTTCATGCATGAAAACCTCCTTTTTAAGACTAAAGTATTATCAAAAATATAGATTGATAATAAATAATTACTTAGTAAGACTAAGCATTAGTTTATTCAAACGTGAAACAAAGCTTGCTGGATCTTTTAAGCTACCACGTTCAGCTAACATAGCTTGTTCAAATAAAACTTCAACCCACTGGTTAAACATATCATCATCTTGCTCATCAGCTACATGCTTAACTAGGGCATGTTCACCGTTGATTTCAAAGATAGGTAAGGTGTCAGGTACTTCTTGACCAACAGATGCCATTAACTTAGCCATTTGGCTACTCATATCATCATCATCAGCAACAATACATGCCGGAGAGTCAGTTAAACGTTGAGAAAGTTTAACCTCTTTAACTTTACCATCTAAACTAGCTTTAATACGCTTAACTACAGAATCATATTCTTTTACGAGCTTCTCTTGTGCTTCTTTTGTTTCTGCATCATCCATGTCACCAAGATCAAGACCACCACGGGTAACCGACTGTAATTGCTTACCATCAAACTCTGTTAAGTGACTAACTAACCATTCATCAATGCGATCTGACATTAATAAAACTTCAATGCCCTTCTTACGGAAAACTTCTAGATGAGGACTATTTTTTGCTGCTTCAAAGCTATCAGCAACAACAAAATAAATTTTATCCTGTCCTTCTTTCATGCGTTCGATATATGAAGCTAAAGATACATTTTGAACAGTAGAATCTTCATGAGTCGAAGCAAAACGAAGTAAACCGGCTACTTGTTCTTTATTTGACTGATCTTCAGCTGGTCCTTCTTTTAAAACTTGACCGAATTCATCCCAAAAACCTTGGTACTTCTCAGCATCCTTCTCACCTAGTTTTTCAAGCATTTTAAGTACGCGTTTAGTACAGCCTTTACGGATAGCTTGACTAACTTTATTATCTTGAAGAATTTCACGAGAAACATTCAACGGTAAGTCATTTGAGTCTAACAGGCCCTTCACAAAACGTAGGTACGTTGGCATGAACTGCTCTGCATCATCCATAATAAATACACGCTGTACAAACAGTTTCAAACCATGTTGTTTTTCACGGTTATACATATCAAATGGTGCTTTAGTCGGTACATATAAGAGTGAAGTGTATTCAGTTTTACCTTCTACTTTATTGTGCTCCCATAAAAGTGGGTCACCAAAGTCATGAGATACATGTTTATAAAACTCTTTGTATTCTTCATCTGTTATATCTGATTTTTCACGTGTCCACAAAGCTGTAGCTTTGTTAACTGCTTCCCATAATGCAGGGATTGCATCAACAGCCTCAACGGCAGGTCTTGTTACGTTATCTTTCTCATCAGTTACTTCAGGTACAGCTTCAACTGCAGGTACTTCTGGGGTTAACATTTCAACTGATACTGAGATGTGATCTGAGTATTTAGTTACAATAGACTTTAAACGCCAATCATCTGCGTATTCAGACTCATCTTCTTTTAAATGAAGGATAATATCTGTACCACGATTTGACTTTTCAATTTTAGCGGTAGTAAATTCACCTTCACCTGCACTTACCCACTCAACACCTTCACTCGCACTATCACCGGCTTTACGTGTACGAACAGTTACTTTATCAGCAACGATGAAAGCAGAATAAAACCCAACACCAAATTGGCCAATAAGCTGAGAGTCAGACGCTTGATCACCAGATAGCTGTGAGAAGAATTCTGAAGTACCTGACTTAGCAATAGTACCTAAATGTTCAATAACATTTTCTTCGTTCATGCCAATGCCATTATCAGAAATGGTTAAAGTATTATTTTCTTTATCACAACTAACACGAACCCGTAAGTCACCGTCATTTTCATATAAAGAATTATCTGATAAGGCTTTAAAACGAAGTTTATCCGCCGCATCCGCTGCATTGGAAACTAATTCACGTAAAAAGATTTCTTTATTTGAATAAAGTGAGTGAATCATTAATTGAAGAATTTTTGCATTATCTGATGCGAACTGATGGTTTTCTACTTTACTAGCTTCAGTCATCTAAGGTATTTCCTATAAAATTATAAAATACATTTTTAAAATGTTGTTAGAAACTATGTGGGGTTTAGGATAAATATTTCAAGGGAGATCGAAATAAATTTAGATTGCCGGAGTAGGTAATCCTACTCCGGCCAAATATACTTGTGTGAAAGGATTGACAGATCAGATCAAACACAATGTATGTTGTTATTAATTACCAATACAGGGAGTAGTTACAATTAATAACAAGTTAACAGTACCTTATGGAGTACGTAATAAAAACGGCTTATTTCTAATATAATATGACTTTTTAGCATAACTAAGCACTAGACATGCATAATTATACAAGACAGAACCAAGAGCGCTAACAACAAGAGCAATAATAACAAACACTTAAGGTAAAAACTAAAATATAATGCCAAAAGTGTAACTATATATTTATTTGCACAAAAGTTTGAATAATACTACTAGAGCTATGGCATAACAAAAAGGACACTATTAAAATTCTAGTCTCACACAGGTTTAAGTAATATAGGTCAATACCACCTGCCCAACTACATATCTAGTTAAAGAGACTTAGCAATTTCAGTTGAATAATGAGCTTTACTACGACATAAGTCACACTACCATCGGCGCTATGACTATAATTACAGACACAAAAAAGCCCGTTACTTTCGTAACGGGCTTCTCGTGTGCCAAGGCACAAATTAGAAGTTTAGCAATGTCC
>Ga0209395_1007434_pt1 | contig 11527 bp, 9 predicted proteins | sample GOMGulsemesocosm_3_FD_184635 | JGI IMG/M metagenome (GOLD analysis project Ga0209395, IMG submission 184635) | Methane-oxidizing microbial communities from mesocosms in the Gulf of Mexico - GOM9D Gulf of Mexico (SPAdes) (version 2) | ecosystem: Environmental > Aquatic > Marine > Cold seeps... | reverse complement strand
TGATCATGCGTGAGTCTATCGTATTAATGGGCCATTCCGATCACGATAAAGCCTATGAACGCTTATTTAAATTTAAACGTAAGAGCCCCGCGGAACGTGCCGCGACGGGTGATAACTTTGTCTATACTCTATACCGCCAATTAAACAATTATATGGCGATGGACGCCGATAAATTCCGCCCTATTTTTACCCGTGAATATTTGAAACTGGCAGATGGTGTCACGAAAGGCACCATGACGTTAGAAGAAATACCACTGGCGATTGAGAGTAAATAGGCATTATTGGCTAGTATATAAACTGGTATTTGATGCCGGCGATACAAATTAATTTAATATTAAGCCTGTCTAGAGCAGGCTCTCCCCCCAACTTTGTCCCTGTTTGTAACATCCTTTTAATTGATAGCCACCACGATATTCCTGTTGGTAACAAGTATTACTAAGTTTCTATTTAGCTAAAAGTATATTTAATATGTTCTAACAACATAAATGATCTATCATTTTAATATAGTGCAATGATTAATCAGACTAAACGATATGGATAAATACCAGTGCGTCCTAAGCGAATGGCCAATTTTTTATAGCTGCTGTATCCCGTCCCAATTATTTAACTTATTTTATTCAGGATATTCATGAAGCAATCCCCCCCTATAAATAACCAAAGCGGAAAGCCTGGTTATACCGGTTTTAAGCGAATATTTAAAGCGACTGGTTATTCGATGAAGGGGCTCCGTGCAGCGATTAAATATGAGTCTGGGGTAAGGCAGGAATTACTATTATTACTGATATTTACGCCTGTCGCTTTTATGTTAGATGTGACTAATGTCGAAAAAATTTTATTGGTTGGAACCCTAGTATTAGTGTTGATTGTTGAGTTATTGAACTCTGCAGTTGAAAGCACTGTTGATCGCATTGGCTGCGAATACCACGAGTTAAGTGGTCGCGCTAAAGATATAGGCTCTGCAGCAGTATTTGTGAGCCTCTGCCTTGCTGCCTTTGTATGGTTTATGATTGTGGTTTTATAGTTAAAAATATAATTCGACTCGTTATAATTATAAAAGGAATAAATATATGATTTGGAATGGCATGACTAAGGTAGATTCGAATATCTTAAAAGGTTTGGGTATCTTAATGATTGCTATTCATAATTTCATGCATCGTTTTCCTACCCCTAGTGAAAATGAAATGGAATTTACCTCGGGAAAAGTGTTCAATTTATTTGATATTTTATTAACTGAGCCCGCTGGTATTATTCGTGCATTATTTAGTTACTTTGGCCACTTTGGAGTGCAGATATTTATCTTTTTAAGTGCTTATGGCTTAATGAAAAAGTACGCAAAAAATGAAAATAAGCTGTTATATATAAAATTTATTATTAGTCGCCTTGTGAAAATTTATCCGATGTTTTTACTCGCAATCGTTTCATATTTTATTTTTATGTTCACCTTTAATGTTGTTTATAAGGGTATGGGGTTTACCGAATGGTTAATCCCTCTTTCAAAACCTCTTATTTTTAAATTATCTCTGCTATATAACTTTTATCCATATCAAGGTTTATCGTTAGTTGGCCCTTGGTGGTTTTTATCGTTTATTTTTCAATTTTATTTAGTATTTCCATTTATATTGGCGATGTTCAAACGATTTGGAAACATATTTTTAATCGCTATAAGTTTAGTCTGTATCACTATTTCGTTGCTGACTAACGGTTATCTATATAGCAATGTCAGTGTTTTTATTACCGTTATTGGCCACATGCCAGTATTGTGTTTAGGGATTTATTTCGCGCAGGATAAACCAGTTAACTTACCAAACTGGTTGTTTGGCGTGTCAATTTTAGCATTCGCCGCTGGCAATTTTAATGAGTATGCCTTCTTAGTGAGTCATTTCTTTTTTTGTATTATCTTGCTCTTTATTTTTAGCTTCATATTGAAAAACATTAAAGAGGGCAGTTTAGTATTCAAAACATGCATGTTTTTTGGCACTATCTCGATGCCGCTATTTTTGGTTAATGGATTCTTAAGAACGCCCTGGGAAAGTATGGCCCGTGGGATAAACAATGAATTAATAACCATAGTATTGTGTTTATTGTTTTTGACAATCGCGTCGCTTTATTCGGTGTTTTTGTTGAAGGTTAATAATAAGTTACACCGTTTATTAAAACGATAAATCGACAACGATATGATGAGATGGCGTGCGAACGATATAATTTCGTTGCCTGAACACACTATGTTTAGGTATCTCTATTTGGTAAAGTATATTATTTCTGAAGAGTCATTCAACACATATTTTTCTTGCTTTATTTTTGGGTGGAAAACTGATTTAGTATAATCAATTTGTGTTGCTGTAACGCCTAACCATTCTGCGAAAGTGTGTGGGAAATCTCTCATGAAATATGTTGTATTTTGCATGTCACTGCTGGTCTTGCTACTTGAGATAAATATAAGTGGTACTTCAAGTGCTTTTCTTTGAAATAAACTCCCCACACCATGAGATTTATAGGGTTTTCTTTCTATATCCACGAGTCCGTGATCTGAAAAATAGATGATTTCATAATCTAAAGAGGTAGATTCGAGCAGAGAAACTACTTTATTTATAAAAATGCTGGTGTTTAGGATAGTATCATCATAACAGTTTTGCTCATCTTTCAATTGCTCTCTATAAGCATCTTCTAATTTGATTGCGTTTTTTGTTCTTTCACAAAAATCGAAATGAGAACCAATCATATGAAGAAAGTATACATTATTTGAATTACCATCTAAATGCGCTTCTAAATCTTCGATTAAAACGAAATCAGAATTTGCTTGTTCATAACTCTTATTATGAAATATGGTTAAATCTGTTCTTTTCGCAATATTAGTGATAGGGCTATCGTATATCCCAATCTGACCTTGATTAGAAAACCAGAATGTATTAAAACCAGAAAGATTTGCTAAGTCGATAATGTTCAAGTTGTTATTAATATTTAGCTTATCATTGATGGCTAAAATTCTACTTAAGGCCATGCCGGTTTGGGGGGCTGGCGCAATTGGATCTGAAATTAACGTCATACCATTTGTTTCTTTTAGAGGTTTAGTCGTATTTCTATGGTATCCATATGAGAATAAAGATGATTTTTGCACAGATTCACCAATAATAACGACATAATTTTTCTTATTGGATGAATTTGAAACTATGATATTTTCCCATTCTGCTTTGATCGGAGTGTTTTCAATTTTTTTCAACTTTGAATAGGATTGTGATAGGGCAATTGGCTTTAATAAAGGCATATTAAATAAAATGTAATAGGCTCTACTCATAGGGACCAGTACAACCTCTCCCGTTAGAGACACTGAAAATATTGAATTATTCTTGGCTTGTGATGAGGATAAACCAATTAATAAAATTAGGGCCAGAATAAGAACTAAACTTACTTTAAAACCTCCTAGGTATTGATTTAGTCTAAATAAAATAAACGGAGTTATAATCAATTGAAAAAGCACAATAAATGGGATATCAATAGAATGAAATAGCTCTATAGTTTCTTTCGTATTTGTTTCCATGATACTGATATAACTACCAAGTTCAAAGCTACCATATTGAATTTTAACAAATAGAATAGCTGATGAAATGATACTGACAATGACAAATAAAAATAAGTTTAGATATTTAAATTTGAACGTTGAAGATAAAATCAAAATGAAGAGAGTGCTAATGCTGGCTTTAAGTAGAACCCCAATTATATACTTTATATTAGAATAATTTAAAGTTTTACCTAAAGATGCTGTATCTACAATGATGTAAATATAATATGTTAAAATTAAAAAAATAGAAATAGTTAAGTATATTCGACTTTTAGATAAACTAAGCGGTATTTTATTTGTCATTAAATATATAACCAAGTTAACAATAACTATATCGAATATTAGACTATAACAGTTGAAGTGAAGCTCAGATTCAGTCGTATTCTCGTCTGTAAACCAATCGTTCTGATCTAATCGGCTCCAAAAAAACCATATTTTTATACTTTGTTAACTTCACTTTTTTATATCCCTGCTTTACTTAGACAATGAGGTCAATAAGCAGGGATGTTTAATGATAGATCTGCATACGGTTAATCCGCGTTTACAAATATTTTTAAGCTTCATGCTAACCCTTGTTACTGGCCTATTGTGGTATCAGACTAAAAACTGGTTAGTGCCTGTGGTATTTCTTGTTACGCCAATGTTTTTGATTAGCTTACTGAAGATCCCATTTTATATTGTAATTACCTTTGTTATTTTTTCTTATTTTCGTATACACGAAGCCTTTCCGGTACTGATCCCGTTGCGTATTCCGCTGGCGTTTTCTCTCATGTCATTTTTTGTTTTAGGTTGGCATATCTATTTGACTAATCGAATTAAGGTTTATTGGTCAACAGAGCTGACATTTGTATGCTTGTTTCTGGGGTGGGCTGCATTTGGTATCGCATTTGCGTATAACCGTCAGGCTGCATTTACGCTTTTTTCTGATGTAATCATTAAAGTTTGGGTAATGACAATTGCGATCTGCTGGTTGGTTCGTACTATTTACCATTTTCGTATTGCGACTTATTTATACGTGGGGGCAGGGGCTGTTGTAGGGCTAAAAGCGATTAATAATAAGCTACAAGGTATTGGTCTGGTTGAAGGTACACGAGTGACAATTTCACGGGAATTTGGCTCATTAATTGGTGATCCGAATGACTTAGCGTTAGTACTTCTGTTCCCCATGTCTTTTACTTTATCAAATCTGTTGCAATCTAATATTGGTAAATTGCATCGGGTATTACTAGCAATGGCTTACGTTATTTTATTTTGGGCGATTATTGCTACGCAAAGTCGTGGTGGGCTGATGGGGATCATGGCGGTGACTGGGTATTTCGCGGTTAAGCGAATTAAGAATAAGATATATGTATTAGCGGGTGGTGTACTATTACTACCCATCTTAGTGATGATGGCGGGTATTTCAGATCGTACGTCTGGAGGTTCGGTAGAAGAAGGCATTGGTGAATCAACCATGGGGCGGATTTATGCGTGGATCGCATCATGGGAGATGGCGCTAGAAAACCCACTGACAGGGGTTGGGGTAAATAATTTTTACCTTAATTATTACTTGTTTAGTCCTTTCTGGGATGGTAAAAACCACGCGGTACACAGTACGTGGTTTCAGGTTTTAGGTGAAACGGGATTTGTAGGTCTAGCGCTGTTCATTGCACTTATTGTTGTGATATTTAGACAATTATGGCGGACAGAAGTGAGTAGTCGTGTGTTACTTGTGGGGGAACGCAATATGATTGTAACCTGTAATGATGGTATTTTTGCTGGGTTAGTTGCGTTTTGTGTGGCGGGTACCTTTTTGACTCAGAGCTTTACTTGGCCTTTATATATTTTATTGTCGATGAACGTGGCGCTAGCTAAGATCCTATCTGAAAAATTGGCGGCGGCCGATCTCAGCAAGGCTGGTTAAGAGAGTTGAAAATTTCCGATAAAGTTAAGTCTACGTATTAAATAATACCAATGATTGTGCTATGTTTTCTCTATTATTTTTTATCGAGTTCATCTGCATTGCCTGATTATTCTTTTTCTACTTTTGCTCAGTTATTTGGTGCAAATTGCCGTACATTATCGTTTTGTCCAGAGGGTGCTGTGTTTACGACTAAACGGCAACAAACCTATCACTATCCTTGGACTACGTTTGAACCTAAACTAAAGCATTTCCGTGGTTCATTTTTTGATACCTTAGTACTTAATTGGGAAAGTCAGCGTGTTCGTTTAAATGGTATTGATAAGGCTGAGGTTACAGGGCTAATTGATGAGTTGTATTTTCGTGCATTAGAGGGGAAAGAAGCCGAGGTCCTCGAACTGTATCAACAGCTCACACAAGTGATTGAGCAGGGCTATATTTCCCATTCAAAATGGTTGGCTTTACAGACATGGTTATTACCTTGGGCTGATTGGTTTGAAATATTACCGCAAATTAATAAGATCCCAGCTGCTCTTAAATTACCCTTAGCACATTTACGATTTTGGCAGCAAAGTCAGGTCGAAAATTTAGATAAATATAATCAAGCTGTAATGAACAAGCAAAAACAAAACTATAAAACCCTATTTGATAGTCTTGAAACACACCCACTTACCGAGAAGCAACGCGATGCCTGTATTGTCGCTAATGATGCTAACTTGGTATTAGCGGGCGCTGGGTGTGGTAAAACAAGTGTCATGTTAGGGCGCTGTGCGTATTTATTAGAGTCACAGCAAGCTACGGCTGATACTATCTTAATACTCGCGTTTGCAAAAGATGCAGCACAAGAAATGAAAACACGTTTAAAAGAGCGACTTCCAAGCGCGAGGATCACAGTAAAAACATTTCATGCCTTAGCGTTAGATATTATCAAGCAAGTTGAAACGAATAAGCCGAAAATCAGTAAGCTAGCGAGCAGTGATAATGCGAAACAACAATTTTTTAAGCAGACCATAGCGACGTTGCTGATGGATGCTGGCTTTAATGCATTGTTTAGTGAATATTGTTATGCCTATGTGGCTTGGTTAGGCAAGTTACCGAGTGAAAAACATGAGCAAGAAGTTACGCGATTATTAGCAGGCAAAGGTGGGTATAAAAAATTGCTAACCCAACTTGTCGAATTAACGATGCAGTATAAAAATACCCGCACAGTGCGCGCTGAAAAAAGGTTAAGTGCGTTACCTGATAGTGATTTTGCGGCATTAACACATGAAGTCGTCGTTATATTACTTGAACACTATCAGACGAATTTAGCGGAAAATAATGAGATTGATTTTGATGAGATGATCACCAAGGCAAGTGATTATGTGAGTCATGGGCAGTTTAGTTCACCTTGGCTGCATATTCTTGTCGATGAATTTCAAGATATATCTCAAGTACGAGCGAGCCTAGTCAGGCTGTTACAGACGCAACATGATGATAGTAAATTATTCTGTGTTGGTGATGATTGGCAGGCTATTTATCAATTTGCAGGCAGTGATATCGCGGTTACAACACGCTTCAGTGATTATTTTGGTATGACGAGTACATTACCACTCGATACTACGTTCCGCTTTAATGACCAGATTAGTGCTGTTGCGAGCGGCTTTGTGATGGTAAACACAGAGCAAATGAATAAGAAAATAACAACATATAGCAAAGCAAAAAAAGCCTGTATACAGGTTAATTACTATCAGGTTAGTGACAATAAGCGCAGCGAAAATAAAAAAAATGATGATGCAGCAAGGTTACTGTTAGAAAAAAAATTAAAGCAAATAGCGGCGAGTGTTAAAGGCGAAGGCAAGCAAAAATCAGTGTTATTGCTCGCTCGATTTAATTTTCAATTACCGGATCATAAGACGCTGACAGTGTTATCCACGCAATACCCTCAGTTAGCCATCAAAGCCATGACGGTGCATAGTTCGAAAGGGCAAGAAGCCGATAATGTAGTTGTGTTAGCGATGGAAGCAGGCGAGCATGGCTTTCCTTGTCATAAATCCCGCCACCCCTTTGCGATGATATTACAGCCTGATGTGTCTGGTTTTCCTGATGCAGAAGAGCGCCGGTTATTTTATGTGGCATTAACACGGGCTCGTCAGCAGGTATATTTACTTTGTAATAAAAGTAATCCGTCGAGCTTTGTGGAAGAATTAGTAACAGGGGACTATGCCGTTACAATTGCAAAATAGATTGGAACTTTGTCTGATAACAATTACTGCTTATTGGTCTTACTCACTAATGAGTGAACTAACTAACGTTGTTTGTTGTTTCAGTTCCAAGTTTACGTTGAAAATCTTGTTGTACGATTGCCAATGCTTTGATCACTGTTTCTGTCGGTAGTTGGCTTTCTTCAAGTAGTTGGATGAGGTCAACGGCAAGTTTTATATGTTTTGGTGCGTTTTCTAGCGACATAATAAAGGATCCTTACTTATTTTAGTTATATATTGCATATTAAGATTTTTAATTGGTAACGAAATGTTTTATTACACAAGATCTTTCTTTTGTTCATAGCGTTGTAACTGCTGGCGAACTTTTGCTGTCGCTGCCTGACAACGCTGTAATCTTTGCTTAGTTTGTTGTAATTGAAGAGGATCGGTTTGTTGATCTATCATTGCTTGCAAACGGCGTTCATACTCTATTTGCTGCGCTAATTTTTGATATAAATAGTGTGATTTCTGCAATAACTTCTTCGCAATAACAGCATAATTTTTTTGCACACCTTTGACTTCTCCACGCCTAAAATGACACTGTCGTAATACGCCATTAATAGCTCTAAATTGATGTGCTACTTTTTCTAATAACACGTCCTCTATAGATAATGTATTTTCTGGCGATGTGCTTGGCTGCTTTGTGTTGGTTGCCTGTTTATCAGCACTCTTATCAAAATAGTGTTGTAAACGCGTCATACTCTTTTCTAATTCAGCCATGTATTGCTGAATATCGTGGCTGTTACCGATAAATAAGCCAGGATAGAACAAGGCGCGATCGCGTAATTTATAATTGATGGTCGTTGTGTGACTCGAGTTGACTTGCTTACTCAACTCACTCAACTGTTTAATACGTTGGGTGAGTTGGTTGAGCTGTTGTTGCTGACGGGTTATTGTAGCCATGCTTGATAAGCCAGCTTAAAGGCAATAATAATAACGACAGTAATGAATAATGGGCGAATGAACTTAGCCCCAAAATGAATAGCTGTATGTGCTCCAATGATCGCACCAACCATAATTGATAACCCCATGCTTAAACCCAGATACCAATTGATGTGACCAAGGTAAATAAAGGTCAGTAGGGAGGTGAAGTTACTGGTAAAGTTCATTGCTTTAGCAACACCAGAGGCAAATAGGATATTAAGTTTATACAGTGCCATTGTTGAGACAGTCCAAAATGCACCGGTACCTGGGCCTGCGACACCATCATAAAAGCCGATAATACACCCTTGTAAGCCCTGCTTTTTATGTAGTGCAGGGTTATCATCAGGTAAGGTTTCACCTGTGTGTTCTTGGGTTTTGCTAAAGATAGAATAGATAGCAGTAAAGATAATAATGACGGGTAATAATTTCTCTAGCCAAGCGGTGCTGATGACGTTAACTACGAAGGTACCACATATAGCTCCGGTGGCTGTAAACAGAAATGATCGCCACCAAAATTTGGGATTAAATAAACGCTTCTTATAGAAGGTTATTGCTGCAGCGCATGAACCAAAACTGGCAGCCAATTTATTGGTACCTAATGCAAGGTGTGGGGGTAAGCCAGCACTGAGTAATGCGGGTACTGTTAATAAACCACCACCGCCAGCAATAGCGTCAATGAAACCAGCAACCAGCGCAACGCTGCATAAAATTATAAAAACCGAAGGTTCTAAACCAAGTTCTAACATCAAAACTCTATATTTCTTTTATAAGGGGGAAGCGAATTAAGCAATGCTGGTCCATAGCGTTTACTAACAACTCGACGATCAAGTAACGTAATTCTACCAGAATCTTTCTCTTTTCTCAGTAATCTACCACAAGATTGGATCAATTTTTTACTGGCTTCGGGAACTGAGACCTGCATGAATGGATTTCCACCAGATTTAGTGATCCATTCTGATTGCGCTTCTTCAACAGGGGAGGTCGGCACTGAGAATGGGATTTTAGTGATAATTAGATTTGTAAGTAAATCCCCAGGTAGATCAAGACCCTCAGATAAGCTACTGGTTCCAAATAAGATGCTGGTTTTATTTGCTTTCACGTTTTCTGCATGTTTTTGTAATTGTTCGGCACGTGAACTTTCTTTTTGTACCAATAGTTCTAATTTTGTTGTACTACGAATAATTTCAGCGACTTGATTCATTTGTCGGTACGAACTAAACAACACCAAAGATGCTTTTTTGTCCGGCAGTAAACTTGGGAGTTTTTCTGCTAATAACTCAGTGAAACCCTGTTCATTTGGTGCTAGTGCTAAATTAGGTATATATAGCTCTGCTTGTTCAAACTCAAACGGTGAGTCGAGTTGCAGGTGCTGCGCTGATTCATCATTTAATAAGCCGACTTGGCGGCGGAAATAATTAAAGTTGCCGAGTGAGGTTAATGTTGCTGAGGTCAAGATCGCAGCGCCACATTGCGACCACAACATGTGTTCTAGTTTACTATCAACATCAATCAAGCTAGCTGCAAAAATATGGTCGTCTTGGCGAGTGCCACTTTTCTCGACCCATTTTGCCAGTGGTGTGCCTTTTGTTTCTTTAATCAACATGTTCCACACTTGATGCAGATTCTCGATGCGTTGCAGGTAAAAACCCACTTCGGCAATGAGTTTATTTGCTTTAACTTGTGGCAACTGATCTTGTTTTACTTGTTCGGCAAGAATATCAACAATCTTTGCTGTTTGGCTAACGCCACGTTTGGTTTCATGATTCATGTTTGCTGCCAGTTCTGCTAACGATTCTGGTAGTTCACCATCAGCAAAGCGCCAAGAATCATCACTAAATTGGCGATCGTTAGCGGACATTAAACTGTGGACCTTGGTGAGTTCTTTACTGATAGTATTGATTGAACTGAGCAGTTTTGTGACCGGATCGGATATCTCGCTTGACGCGATAGTTTGCGTGAGTTGGCGCATTGATACCGCCATGGTCTGTAACCAGGCTTTTGCGCCGAGTACCGAAGCATGCGCTGACGAGAAATCACGGGTAATGCGTGGTAAATGATGGGCTTCATCCAGTACGTAATAACAGTCTTCTGGTTTTGGTAGAATAATGCCGCCACCAAGCTCTAAATCAGCTAATAATAAGGCGTGATTTACAATGAGCACGTCACATTGGTCCAAGGCTTCACGTGCTTTATGAAAAGGGCAATTACGGTGTGCGCTAAATGATTTACTGCAACTGTGACGGTCTGAAACAATTAATTGCCAAATATCGCCGGGGATCTGGGTGGGCCAACTGTCGATATCGCCTTTCCATTTACCTGCTGCGTAGGCCGTAAACATGCGCTTGATAAGCTGTAAATCGCGTTTTTTAGGAACTGTGGCTAAGTCAGCAAGTAGTTCTATTTGGTCATCAGCTTGCGAAAGCATGGCAAGCTTTTGTTCACAGCAATAACGCTGACGACCTTTCACCAAGGCAAACTCAAATTTAAGCCCTGATTGACGGCGAAAGAAAGGCAGTTCTTTGTGCAAAAGCTGCTCTTGTAGTGCAATGGTGGCTGTTGAAATGACGAGGGTCTTTTTCGCTTCGGTGGCGAGTGGGATCCCTGCAATCAAATAAGCTAATGATTTACCTGTTCCTGTACCTGCTTCGGCTATAATTAAACGACGATTTTTATCAAAATTACCGGCGAGGGTTTTTGCCATTTCAGCCACAAGGATATTTTGTGATTTACGGACTGCAAAGTCAGGCAGTGAATCGCGGATGTTCTGATAAACATCACGAATAGCTTGTTTACTCTTATCTGAAAGCATGTTTACTCTTATCTGAAGCATGCTTGCTGTTTCTGCAAGCACGATTTAAAGCCAAGGTCATTAGGATTGTATTTTAGCGTAATTATACCGTCTGT
>Ga0209395_1007432_pt1 | contig 11531 bp, 8 predicted proteins | sample GOMGulsemesocosm_3_FD_184635 | JGI IMG/M metagenome (GOLD analysis project Ga0209395, IMG submission 184635) | Methane-oxidizing microbial communities from mesocosms in the Gulf of Mexico - GOM9D Gulf of Mexico (SPAdes) (version 2) | ecosystem: Environmental > Aquatic > Marine > Cold seeps... | reverse complement strand
TAATCATATAAATCAACTCTGGTAATGACCCGTTAGTCATGAAAAATATTAAAATTGCCCATATTAAAAAGCCAGTAATAATAAAAATAGTTAAGTACTTCAAAATGTATTCCAATACACCTGCTCCCCTTTCAGGTTTATCAACTTTATAAGTGATCATATTATTTTGCATTAAATACTTCTACTCCATCAATAAAGGTTCTCAAAACAAATGTATTCAACAGTTCTGATTCAACAACTTCCATGATATCGTTTGTTAAAAAAACAAAATCAGCATTTTTACCTGATTCTAAAGATCCTCTTTCTTGGTCTTCAAAATTTGAATACGCAGGCCAATATGTAACCCCCATTAACGCATCTTTTCTACTTAATGCATTCTCTATTTGGAATCCTTCAACCGGTAATCCTTCTTTATTTTTCCTACTTACTGCTGCATAGAATGTTTCCATTACAGAAATATTTTCAATTGGAAAATCTGTACCTAGTGCGATAAGTCCTGCTTTTTTAAGAATATCATTATATGCATATGCCAATTTAACTCTTTCTTTTCCCAGTCGAGTTTCTGCCCAGCGCATATCAGATGTACAATGAGTTGGTTGAACTGATGGAATAACGCCAATAGATTCAAACATTTCGAAAGATGAAGGCGTTAAAACTTGTGCATGTTCAATTTTCCAACGGTGATCGTATGTATCTTGAATAACATCTTTATAAATTTTTAGCATTACTGAGTTTGCAGAATCTCCAATACAATGGGTATTTAGTTGATACCCTATTTCTTTTGCCAACTCAGCTACATCCTTCATTTCACTTTGATTTTTTAATAGATACCCATATTGATGTGGACTATCGCTGTACGCATCATGTAAACATGCCCCTCTTGAACCCAATGCCCCATCTGAAATCAGTTTAAAAGAACGAATATTCAATTTATTAGTTTTGACTATACCTTCAGTAGTTGCAAAATTTAAATTGTCACCTTCTGGAAATAACATCATATATGAATTAATTGACAATTCATTATTTTCATACATTTCAATAAACAAATCTCTCTCCACTTCATCAACACCCGCATCATTTATAGATGTCAAACCTTGCTCAAACAACTTATACTCTGCTTTTTTCAAATACATTTTCTTTTGTTGGGCGGTCCAATCAGGAACTATTTTATTAATCACATCAAATGCATTATCCATTAAAATACCTGTTAATTTCCCATCCAAAACCTCTACTATTCCACCATCAATTTTTGTGTCAATTGTAAAACCAGCTAATTCCAATGCTTTTTGATTTGCTAAAGCGGCATGACCATCTATACGTCTAACCAAAATTGGAATTTCTGGAAATAATTCATTCAATTTTTCATTTGTAGGAAATAGGGAATCGTTCTCCCATAACGTTTGATCCCATCCTCTGCCTAATATCCATTCCACATCATTTTCGTTTTTGAATTCTGTAATTCTTTTTATTACCTCTTCAAACGATTGACTTCCAACTAAATTCACTTGCCCTAAAGTTTTAGCATAAGATAAAAAATGACAATGTCCATCATAAAATCCAGGATAAATAGGTTGTAATTCAGCATTAATTAAATTGTCGCAAGCATAGCCGTTCAAAATTTCTCGTTCTGGACCCATTTGAATAATTTTACCATCTCGAATAGCCATGGCTTCATACACATTGAAACCTGCGTCACATGCATATATTTTGGCGTTATGAATAATTAAATCAGCATTCTCTCCTTGATAACAACCAACTAAGAGTAATGTAGACAGAACCAATAAACTAAACTTTCTCATGTTTTTTTGACTTTAATAAAATGAATGATATAATAACAAAAAATAAATCCACAGGCATTTTATATCTAACTAATGCACCAAATATTGGAGTTGTCCAACCAACTAATAAAATAATAAATAGAGTCCATAAAATCAAAATTAATAAAATCCATTTTTCAACATCTTTAAGTAATCGTCTTCTTAAAACACAGACAACCAAAAAGATTAAGATTAAAATATTTTGTGAAAAACTAAATATCTTTAAAGTATCACCATTATCCCAGGGAAAAGGACGAATTAACACATCAATCAACACTGAAGGAATTGACATGAACAAGTTTAGCTTTGAACCATCTATAACAACAGGTTTAAAATAACTACCGGATGGTTGATAAGTTAGATAATGTCTATAACTCTTATCACTTGCTTCATACCTACAAGGCTTTACATCATAACTATCTAAAAGTCGATATGACCCATTAGTTGTTACATTAACTTTAATTAATGTGTCATTGACTTTTTCAAAATTATCAACAAACTCGTAATCAAACTTAAAAAATGCGGTATCATTATTAAAAATAACACCTCCTTCAGAAATGTTTATCATTTCTTGTTGTCTAAAGCTAATTTTTTCAACAACATTGAGTTTGTTTGGTATTGTTACTATTAAAACAAAACTTACTAAAACACCTACTAAAACAATTTTTAAAACTTTCAAATTCCATTTAAAAAGGTAACCAATAACAAACAATAAAGACAAAGGAATCATGACCATCCCAATATGAGGCTTATTGAAAATAAATAATATTGTACTGAACAATAATATAAAACCACTTAATATGTACTTTTTTTTGTAGAACTGATACCAACCAAAACAAAATAAACCAATAGAAAAAATCACTATACTTTCTTTTGATATACCAGAACCCCAAAAAGAAAGTGAAGGTAAAATTATTAATATCAGCCAAAACACTTTTTTATTTTTAACTAAATCACTAAATGATAAATAAATAAATACTATTCCTATAAAAGACAAAAACGAATGAATCATTCCATGTATATACACGTTATTATTAGAGATTAAATGAATGACAGAATTTAGTTTAATAATTAATCTATTATCATTTAACAGTTCATTTTTCCCTATGTAACTCCAAATATTAGTTTGCTGGATGAATTTCGAAATTTCAGGTGAACTATCATCAATCCCCCCCAGTAATACTTTAAAATAAGTCAGTGGAGATTCTGAAACAATTAAAGAAATAGCTTTTGCATCATTTAGAAAATTATTTGTATCTCCATACAAAATACCATTTCCAAACCAGTATTTAAATATAAAAATGAATAAGAATCCATAAATCAGTTTGATTACAAAACTTAACAGAAATATCTTTTTAGTTAAAAAATCAATTGAAATTTTTTTTTGAATTGTAATGCAAAAACCACATAAAATAAGAAAAACTAACCAACTGATCATAAAAGACTATTCATTTTAATTACACAATAAATGATTTATTTTTTTCTTTTTGAGCCCAATTTTGATTTAATTTAATGAATAACCCAAGTTTATACAAACTGAGCATCTTTAAAACGACAAAACCTTTCTTAAAAAAGAATACGCTCAATTTGCTAAATGTGAAATGATAAATTTTGACTAAAAATAGCATTTTATTACGTTTTACAAAATTATAACTTCTCAATAATCTTATTTCATTCAAGAAAACGTCAGCATAAGTATCATTAATTTGAACTAAGTTCAAAATACTTTCATCTATTTTTTTGAGGTATGTGTCATTTGACTCAATATACTGATCTATAACATGATTATTAATATGCTCCACTATAATATTATTCGATTTTAATTCTAATCCAAAAATTGTATCTTCATGGCCATAGAGACTAAGTCTTTCATCAAAATTAACAAAATCAAAAACCTCCTTTTTTATAATGAAATTATTAGTCATAAAAGAATTATTAGGAAACTCTTTTCGTACAATTAATGATTGGCTTTCGTTGAACTTTCCGTATTTCCATCTTAAACGAATAGTTCTATCCTTGTTTTCTTTACTATATATTCTACCTCCACAAATTACTTTTACAAACTTATTCTGATCTATTTTATTGACATAATTTAACAAAAAATCATCTTCAATTATACCAGAATCACAGTCTAAAAAAAGTAAATATTGATACTTAGCGTATTCTTTAAATTTATTTCTAATCTTTGAACGACCAATATTATTATCCATCTGAATATATCGATCTACTATTTCAATGTTCGAATTGACTTCCCTATATTTTTCTAATGAATAATCATCAATCAAAATAAATTCAATAAGAATATTGGACACATTAGCTTGTGCACTTAATAATTTAACCAATTTGGTTACATCATAATTGTAAATTGGAATACAGACTGAAATCATTAATCAAAATAAAACTCTAAATATAGTCACTTTTAGATAATTCATTAGCTTTTGAATACTTATTTAGTAAATAAGTAATTATAAAAACCACCCCTCCTATTGATTGAAAAAAATAAAAAACCCTACAATAAATAGGATTTTAAAATTTAAAAAACATGCTTATTTAATCAATTTTAATCTTTTGAGTTGAAGTTCCTTGTTTTATTACATACAAGCCACTTGGTAAATTAATTGATAGCTTTAATTCAGTAGGATTTATTTCTTTTTGAATTTCTCCTAGAAGGTTAAATACATATATCTTATTTTCAGTATCGAATGTTTCCAAATTTACCGTTCCGTTTGAAGGATTAGGAAACGCTCTGAACATAGATTTTTGATTTGCACTAATACCAACATCCCCAACAACTACTTCAAGTGTAATTTGACTTTCTATACCACATCTAATTGCTGTTAATATCACATCATAACTCCCCATTGTTGCATAGACATGTGTAGGATTTTCTTCAATAGAAGAAGTACCATCACCAAAATCCCAACTGTAAGAAAATCCATTTTGACTAGTATTTGTAAAATCGACATCTAAAGTTGAATTTATATAAGTGAAATTTGCAGTTGGATTAACAGTAGAGTAATCAATAGTTAAAGAATCAACATCATTTACAACATGATACGCAACACTTTGTAAATAATCAGCTTGATTTTGTGTTACACCACTTGGTAAGAATATATTGCCTACTGGGGTAGTTTCATAAATCACATTATAGAAAATACATGCAGCTAAATATGTCCCATAAATTGAGGGATGACTTCCATCAGCTGAATATAAATCACTATGCGTAACAACTGTTGACGACTCATCAAAAATATGTCTAAACCCAATTCCAACCGGGGACAATTTACCTTGATTAACTTCAGCCATATAATCATAAGCGATATACAATCTATTATTCATTTTTTCAAATGAGTTTATTGAATCCCATTGTGCATCACCAATTTCTCTACCCCAAGTATTAAAAAACAAGGGAACTGCACAAGGATTAGCTGAACGAATAGAATCTGATAGAATAACTGCTTTTGGAAATACATCAACTGATGTTTGAGCATAAGGAAACGAAGGGAATTGACTTTGATCTTGCAACACAACATAATCCCATGTATTTGATGAGATTTTAGCTAAACTTGTAGCATTTGTAGAATGTCCATTAAGTGTATAACCTCCAGGTGTATTTTGATCTTTAATTAAAGTATTACCGTCTGCAGTAGCAATACTACTCAGTATCCCAGGCAAATCATTTACGTAAGTATATGAATTACCTAAAAAACAAACTTTTTTCTCAGTTTGTGAAATCCCATTAGTTAAACTTCCAATTATAGCTATACTTAAAATTATTCTTTTCATTATTCTTTATTTTAAATCCAAACGCACCACTATTTTATATGGTTGCCTAGGACTAAATCATTTTTCCACCTTAATATTGGTTTCCTAAACTAACTAATAAGCAATAATTTCTCCATCTCCTTCACCTGAAACATCTAATACATATGGAACTCCGATATAACGAACATCTCCGTTACCTGAAAAATGAACCTTAACATTTGAATTTTGAAGATTAACGGGCATATCAGTTGTCGAATTCTGAAAAATAAACATATCCACAGAGCTAACCCCTAAAGCATTAATTCGTCCCAAATTTTGAGTCACCAATTTTAAGTAATTTGATTTTCCATTAACATTAATACTACCAGCACCAAAAGTTACTTCCAGTTTTAAACTCTTAATATCAACGGTTAAATCTAAGCTTTCACCTCCATTTCGTAGTTCTATCTTTGTATCATCCCCTCTCAACGTATCAATAAATCGCATTGGCTCAGTAGGTTCAGCATAAATGGATTTGTAATGAGGATAATGAATATCTACAGTAATTTTGTTATCATAGTCACGTAAAAAATTACATGAATTAAGATTATTAACTGAGGTCACATAAGCATTTTGCTTAACATCAATAAAGCCAATTACATTCTCACCTCCCTTTATTACAATTTTTCGTAATGTATCTTGATAAAAGTTATACACCACGCCACCATACAATTCAAACTTTTGAACACTGTCAATACTTATTTCAAGTTCAGACAAATCACCAGAAGACTTAAAACACGGCCTATTTTCTGCTTTTTTACAAGAAGATAAAACCAAAGTAATTAAAACAAATAAGACAATATTTAGTTTCATTTTCTATTAAATTTATATCCTACGCCAAATTCAAAAAAATCTGCTTTTCCGAAATTAGCTCTAATGTTAAATAATCCAAATACATCTTTATTGAAAAAATAACGATACCCTATTCGATTATATACTCGTCCTAATGGATTAATCATATCTACAATATAATAGCCCAAGCCAAATATAATTTGAGATTTATAATAATTGAATGACATACCTGTATACAAACCAAATTGAGTTACATCTTTAGGTTCATGGTTTTTATCAAGATACCTATATTGATTAGAGGCATTATAAACCCCGTCAATTGCAAATTCACAATTCCAACTTAAATTTAAAGGTTTAACAAAAGAAAATCGTCCTGCAAAAACTGCATATTTCTTTGCATCCCCCGGAATAGGCATTACTTCTGAGATTGAAAAAATTCCTTCTCCTACAACATAAGCTTTTGATCCCCCCCCTATTTCTTTCACCTTTTCTTCATCAAATTTAAACACCTTTCTATCATTAAGATTATAACCAATATTAGCATAAATTGCTAATGTGTTTAATCCTAAATTTGGATGCTGAAAAGTACCATTAGAAAAATGCGCTAATTCAGCACCCAAACCAAAATGATAGCGACTTGTAAATTGATTAAGTTCCAATTTGAAAGAAACCTTTGCGTTAATATTAGAACCTATTGCATTATTAGTTGGGTTAGTCTCTTTATCATATTTTTTAGTAATATAACTGATACCAGCCCCCATTTTAAAATCTAAACATAAATTGGTTTTAGACTGAAAAATTACGAAATTTTGATACTGAATTAAACTAATAGCACTCCCCAAAACATCATCATATCCAAAATTCCTGTATTCAAGTGCTAAACCATTTAATGGAAATTTATGTTTGACAGACAAATTTGATTTTCCAATTTGTTGTTTAGATAGCGCCAATTCAAAACCTAATGTTTTATTTCGAACTAAATGAGCCATGAATGGCCTATGCGCAGTCATAATACCTCCTTTATTAGAAAGTGTTAAAAAATAAGGTGTTTTATCTTGTCCAATTGTAGTAAAGGATAATATTAAAACATAAAAAATAATCAACTTATTCATTGATACAAAGATGCGAAAAATATTTATATTCAATTACAACACCTAATCTAATAAAAATTACCTTTGTAAGTAAACTACAATTGAGATGCAAGATAAATTAAAAGCTTTTGAACGATTACTAACAATAATGGAAGATTTACGTGCTAAATGTCCTTGGGATATGAAGCAAACAATGGAAAGCTTACGTCATTTAACAATTGAAGAAACATATGAATTAGCAGATGCAATTATAGAAAAAGACCTTCAAGAAATAAAAGGTGAACTTGGCGATTTAATGCTTCACCTTGTTTTTTATTCTAAAATAGCATCTGAAACGAATGATTTTGACATTGCAGACGTTTTAAACTCTGTTTGTGATAAATTAGTTAGAAGACATCCGCACATTTATGGAGATGTTAAGGCCAATACAGAAGAGGAAGTAAAAGCAAACTGGGAAAAAATAAAATTAACTGAAAAAAATTCTAGAACAAATGAATTGAAAAAATCTGTACTGGAAGGTGTTCCGAATTCACTACCGGCCTTAGTGAAAGCTAGCAGAATTCAAGAAAAAGTGAAAGGAATTGGATTTGAATGGCAAAACAAAGAACAAGTTTGGGAAAAAGTAGAAGAAGAGCTAGCTGAATTGAAAGTAGAAGAAAACCATCAAAATCAAGAATTAATGGAAGAAGAGTTTGGTGATGTTTTATTTTCATTAATTAACTATGCACGCTGGATTGGCGTAAACCCTGAAAATGCCTTAGAGAAAACTAATAAAAAATTCATTAAACGTTTTCAATGGATGGAAATTAAAACTAAATCTGAAGGAAAAGACTTAAGTGAAATGAGTTTATCTGAAATGGATAAATATTGGGATATGGCTAAGGAAAATCAAAAAAATAATACGCTTTCTTAATTTCACTCAACTTCAGACATTTGTACCACTAACAACTTTATGATGTTAATAAACTATAAAGCTTATACGTAGTAATACATGTATAATTTACGACCTTAGTAAAAAATTACAATTATGCACGTACATTTTATTGCTATTGGTGGAAGCGCAATGCACAATTTAGCTATTGCTTTGAGTAGAAAGTCTTATAAAGTAACAGGTTCTGATGATGAAATATTTGAACCTTCAAAAGGAAGATTAGACAAAGAAGGTATTTTACCCAAAACTATGGGATGGAATGCTGATTCTATCTCACCAAATATTGATGCAATAATCCTTGGAATGCATGCTAGAATAGATAATCCAGAGTTGCTACGAGCTCAAGAATTAGGTTTAAAAATATATTCTTACCCCGAATTTGTTTACGAGCAATCAAAAGACAAAAGAAGATTAGTAATTGGAGGAAGTCATGGAAAAACATCCATTACATCCATGGTTTTACATGTAATGGATCAATTAAATATTGAAACTGATTATTTAGTTGGTGCTTTATTGGATGGATTTGATTGCATGGTACAATTGTCTGATGCAAAATATATTGTCATTGAAGGGGATGAATACTTGTCTTCTCCGTTAGATTTAAAACCAAAATTTCACTGGTATGCTCCACATATCGCAATTATCACTGGAATTGCTTGGGATCACATTAATGTATTTCCAACATTTGAAAATTATGTTGATCAATTCAAAATTTTTACAGATAAAATCGAACCACAAGGTACATTAGCCTACTATTCTAAAGATGAAGAATTAAATAAATTAAGCAAAATTGTACGTCATGACATTAAACAAATTCAATATAATATTCCATCTTATAAAATTGAAAACGGTATAACAACCATCACTACTGGGGATAAAAACTATCCATTACAAGTATTTGGTGAGCATAATTTACAAAACATACTTGGTGCAAAACTAATGCTCAATGAAATTGGCATTTCTGATCATGATTTCTACTCAGCTATCACATCTTTTAAAGGAGCCGCTAAACGTTTAGAAACAATCGCAAAAAATGACAGCACTATCATATATAAAGATTTTGCTCATTCCCCTTCCAAATTAAAAGCAACTACACAAGCTGTAAAGCAACAATTCCCTGAGAGACAACTCATTGCTTGTATGGAGTTACACACATTCTCATCTCTACAGAAAGCCTTTTTACCTCAATACAAAAACTGTATGGAGAATGCAGATAAAGCTTATGTGTACTTTAGCCCAAAAGTTGTGGAACATAAAAAATTACCTCCTATTACTGCCGAATTAGTTAAAGAAGCTTTTGCCTCTGAAAATGTAACTGTTTTCATAGATTCCAATGAATTAACTAACCAGATTAAAAAAGAAAACTTAGAGAATTCAAATTTACTTTTAATGAGTTCAGGTAACTTTAACGGAGTTGATTTAAATGAATTTGCACAAAATTTGATAAAATAATAATACACTTTTAAAAAAAATAAAGACTTAACCCTTTAAATGAACTAAATAAGTGTATTTAGTTCATTTTCAGTATTTATATTTGTGAAAATATTTTCATTAAACTCATTTCCAACTTCAATAACTAAGGTATTAAGTGTTTCATTAATTTCAACACATTAGTCTGTATTGTGTTTTTATAAACATCAGTGTTTTTCTTTTTATAAACACCTATTAACGGATGCACTCTTCCCTTAAAAGATGGAACAAAAACATCAACACCTTTACAATTATTAATCAATTTTTGAATTAAACTCAAAGAAATAAAGGGAGTCTCACAGTTTAAAATTAATTAGAGTGACTGAGTTAGATAACGCAGTATAAATACCACCAACAGGTCCTGGTCCTTTGTCTTTTATTAATCAGGACACACAGGGTACCCAAAAACTGTATAAGCATCATTATTAGAAATGATTGAAATAGTTTTAGTAATGGACTTATTGTATCAATAATATACTGAATCATAGGTTTATCACTCAGCAACACCAGCCCCTTGTCAGTTCACATCCTAGAGCTTTTACCACCAGCTAATATATACAGCTATACCTTCCAAAACTTATCGCTCATTTATATTAATCTAATTTACTAAACGCAACAATTATTTTTTTAACCAATTTATGTCTTACAACATCATTTTCATCCAGCCGAACCATTCCAATTCCTTCTATACCACTTAAGGTGTCGATAGCCATTTTTAAACCTGATATTTGTTTTTTAGGTAAATCAATCTGAGAAATATCTCCGTTAATGATGAATTTTGCGTTTTTACCCATTCGTGTTAAAAACATTTTCATCTGGTTGGTTGTCGTGTTTTGCGCCTCATCAAGAATTACAAAGGCATTATCTAAGGTTCGACCTCTCATAAAAGCTAACGGTGCAATTTCAACAACATTATTTTCAATATGTTCTACTAACTTCTCAGCAGGCATTAAATCTCTTAATGCATCATATAATGGTTGCATATAAGGATCCAGTTTATCTTTCATATCTCCAGGCAAAAAACCTAAATTCTCACCACTCTCCACAGCCGGTCTTGTCAATACAATTCTACGAACAACCTTATCTTTTAACGCCCTTACTGCAAGAGCAACGGCAACATAAGTCTTACCCGTTCCAGCTGGTCCTATCGCAAAAACCATATCGTTCTCTTGTGTTTTTTTAACCATTTGACGTTGATTAGACGTTCTAGCTTTGATTAATCTACCATGTGTCCCATGAACAATCACTTCTCCAAAATCTTTAAATGGAATTGACAATTCTTCTTGTAACATTAAGTTTTCAATATTAGAATCAGTCAAAGCATTATACCTTGAAATATGACGCATTAACAAATCAACTTTTTTTTCAAATTGTCTAATAACATCTTCTTCCCCTAAAACTTTTAACTCACTACCTCTTGCAATTATTTTCAATTGTGGAAAATATTTACAGATAGCATCTAGTTTGGAATTATTAACTCCATAAAATATCATCTGATCAATTCCTGCTATTTCAATAATTTTTTCATGCATAATTGTAATTTTATTAGTGTAAATTATAATTAAGTTAAATTTAAGATTAATTTTGAATAATATTAAACAATATACACCTTTTTTGAATGCAAAT
>Ga0209395_1007429_pt1 | contig 11533 bp, 8 predicted proteins | sample GOMGulsemesocosm_3_FD_184635 | JGI IMG/M metagenome (GOLD analysis project Ga0209395, IMG submission 184635) | Methane-oxidizing microbial communities from mesocosms in the Gulf of Mexico - GOM9D Gulf of Mexico (SPAdes) (version 2) | ecosystem: Environmental > Aquatic > Marine > Cold seeps... | reverse complement strand
ATTTTATCTACAATGTTACGCGCATTACGTAATTTTTTCTGACGATCATCTGATAATTCGAGACAGGCATTATGTTTAGCAATGGCAACAATGTCTTGCCAGTGAATCTGTTTATCGTCAAAAAGTATGCTGTGATCCTGTTTCATATTGGCCCCGTAATCTCTTATTGTTGTTTGAAATCTCTATTACTGAGTCGCCCTTAAGAAGGGTTAGTTAATGGAATAAAGCAATAGATCGGAAGCTTGTATAGACAAGCTATTTATACAAGATAATTGATGTGGCTATTTAGATCAAGTTTAAGTTTTTGTTAAACCATGATTTCATAAATAGCACATAATTTATAGACTTATCCCCGTCCATACTCTCCAAAAGTGAGCTGAGTATTTTTGTTGATTTCACAAAGGGGGTTTTAACTAATGGGCCGATTTTATTAATTGGCTATGACCTTTTTATATTGAAAAACTGATATTTTAAATTATTTATTACGAGCATTTGTTATGTTTGTTGATATAAATAGTGTTATTTAACAATAGCTTGTTGATATGTCTGTTTAACGTGTTGAGGTTTTTTAGTGAAATAATGATGATGTTATTTTTAATTGTTAAGCTGCATTTTCAAAATTATCACCATCAATATGATGAATGAAATATGTGATTTAACGCATGTTTTCTCTCATTAAAGCGGCATTTATCTTGCGATTTTTAGTGATATGAATAACTGAACGAGAAAGTAATTTTATCGTCTTATTTAGGGTCTAAATTTCTGCCTTAAGTTTAGCTAATAGCTGCTTTAATAATTTCAAATAGCAAAGTGCTGGATTTACTTGTATAGACAACGTAGGTTTATTGAACCAGGTTGAGAGTAAAGCCTAGTTTATTGGTATAGCTAAATTTAAACTGAAAGGTAATATCATGAAAAAAAATAATAAGCATAGATATGTTAAGCAGTTAGAAGGTGAAGTGAAGTCAGGTCAAACGTCACGACGCGAATTTTTAAGAAAGTCGGTGTTATTGGGGATGAGCATCCCAGTCGCCTATGGTCTAACCGGTTTGAGCATGTCAGAAAGTGTGTTTGCAGATAATGCTAAGAAGGGGGGGAACTTTAGAGTATCCATGCGAGTGCAGGAGATGTCCGATCCCGCTTTATTTGAATGGTCCTATCCTTCAAACGTGGCAAGGCATGTCATTGAGCCGTTAGTTCAAATGGGTAACGATGGGCTAGCAAGGCCTAAGCTGTTAGAAAGCTGGCAGGCGTCAGATGATTTGAAAACTTGGACCCTGAATTTACGTCAAAATGTAACTTGGTCTAATGGTGATGAATTCATTGCAGATGATGTTATTTTTAATATCAATCGTTGGTTAGACCCTAAAACGGGCTCTTCTATGCAGAGTCAGCTCATCTCCTTAACGCATGAAGTCGACACGGGTGAAAAAAATGATGATGGCAGTACCAAAATGTCCCGTGTGGCTATGCCTGGTGCTGTTAAGCGAATCGATAAACATACGGTTCAATTAACATTAAATAAAGCCGATATCGCCATTCCAGAGGCCCTTTCCAGTTTTACAGCCCTCATTGTTAATCGAAATTTCACTGGTGATTTCTCATCAAATCCAGTGGGTACAGGTGCCTTTGAATTGGTAAATATTGAGGTCGGTGTCAGTGCCATTCTTAAGCGTAGAGCGGATGGTCTTTATTGGGGTGGGGATGCGCTGCTTGATCAAATTACCTATGTAGATTTAGGCGATGACACCTCTGTTGACCTTGCTGCTTATGTTTCAGACCAGATTGATTACAGTTATCAGGTTTCTGCGGATCAGGTGCAAGCCTATGAAACTATTCCTTTCATTGAGTTGTTAAGCGCAAAGTCAGCAACCACAGGTATTGCGCGTATGAATGTGACGCAAAAGCCTTTCGATGATGTTCGTGTTCGACGTGCCGTTGCCTTGGCGGTTGATAATGAACGTGTATTAACCATTGGATATCAAGATTTGGGCAGCATTGCTGAGAATCATCATGTTAGTCCGATTCACCCTGAATATGCGCCATTGCCTAAGCTAAGTCGAAATATTGATAAAGCGAAAGCGTTATTGGCACAAGCGGGATACCCAAATGGTATTGATCTTGTCATTGATTGCAGTGCGTCTCCATCTTGGCAAACCAACACTTGTTTGGCGATTGCTGATCAAGTGCGCGCAGCGGGTATTAATCTCAGGGTTAATATTATGCCAGGAGGAAGTTACTGGGATGTGTGGAATACAACGCCATTCGGTTTAACTGAATGGAACCACAGGCCATTAGGTGTGCAGGTATTAAACCTAGCCTACCGCACTGGTGCACCATGGAATGAAACCGGATACGCAAATCCTGAGTTTGACCGCTTACTTGACCAAGCTTTGACAATTTTAGACGCAAAAGAGCGTAGCAAGGTGGTATTGAAGTTGGAGAAAATCTTGCAGGACGATGCTGTTATGGTTCAGCCATTTTGGCTAAATAGTTACAGCGCTGTCAATAAACGGGTGAAGAATGTTGTGCTTCACCCTTCCTTCGAGCATGACTTTAATAAAGTGTGGATTGACGCCTAATTTTGCGGTGTGACATCTGCGGTGGTCTGTTTGGGCCGCCGCTTCTTGCTTATCTATTTTGGAGTTCTAAATGATTCAATTAATAGCCAAACGTCTGGGTATCATGGTGCTGACGATGTTGGTGGTTTCTATTATTTTGTTTTTAGCACTTGAACTAAACATTGAGTCAGTTGCGATTAAAGTATTGGGGCCTTATTCCTCAGATGAGCAGCGTCAATTCTGGTTAGAGGCGAATGGTTATACTCGTCCTGTTTTGGAGCGTTACCTTAGTTGGGCGGGTAACTTCATGATGGGTGATTTTGGTGAGTCTGTTCGTTTTAGAGTGCCAGTTTCTGACATTCTCTGGGACAGATTAAGTAATACCTTGATATTAGCCGCTGCGACATTTGGGATCATGATTCCGCTTTCAATCTTGTTGGGTATTTTAAGTGGTATGAAAGAGGGTTCTTTTTTAGATAGGGTGATTTCTCTCATTTGCATTATCACCACCTCAATCCCTGAATTTGCCAGTGCTGTTTTTCTATCTGCTATTTTCGTTTTTTCACTCAAGTGGCTGCCTGGTACCAGTAGTATGCTGATGGGTTTTGATGTTATGCAATTGATTTTACCTGCCATGGTATTGATAGGTTACGGCTTTGGTTATGTGGCACGTATGACGCGTGCATCAATGGCTGAGGTGATGGCAACCCACTATATACGAACGGCTGTTTTAAAAGGTTTGCCTTATCATAAAGTGATATTCAAACACGCTTTACGTAATGCCTTAATTGCGCCTTTTACCATCATTATGTTGCAAATTAATTGGTTGTTATCGGGTGTTATCGTGGTCGAGTATGCCTTCGCTTATAAGGGTTTTGGTGCGCTTTTATTAGAAGCTTCATTAAATAATGATGTTTATCTCATTGAAGCCTGCACCATGGTTGCCGTTTGTGCTGCTGTCCTCACTCAGCTTATCGCTGACATTGGTTATAGCTACCTCAACCCACGTATCCGTTTTAGCTAAGGAGTTGTTTATGAAGAATGCTTCGATATTTTTAAAGGTGTTTAGCGGTATTGCATTGATTCGCGAAAGTCGAGTGGCCATGGTAGGTGCAATAATATGTCTCTTTTGGTTGTTTGTTGCTGTGTTTGCCAGTGTGTTGGCGCCTTATGATCCGGTCAGTACGATATTGCCTATGCAAGGGCCTATGACAGATAACCCAGCAGGTGGCACATTTTGGTTAGGGACAGACCTGCTAGGGCGAGATATTTTGTCTCGCATTATTTATGGCACACAGACTGTCCTTTTGTATGCGCCACTGGCCACCTTTTGTGCGTATCTTGTGGGTATAGTGATGGGCTTGGTAGGAGGCTATTACGGCGGAAAAGTGGATACGGCCTTGTCTTTTATTTCCAATGTGATTTTGTCTTTTCCAGTCTTGGTTTTGTATATCTTAATTATCGCCACCATAGGGGCATCCGGCGTTAATATTATTTTGGCCGTTACCTTTGCCAGTGCGCCAGGTATTTTCAGAATAGTACGTGGTTTAACCATGGATCTGCGTAATAGGGAATATGTGTCCGCTGCTCAAACACGAGGTGAGAATGCATTGTGGGTGATGTTTGTTGAAATATTGCCAAATGCCAGAGGGCCCTTAATTGTTGATGCTTGTCTTCGAATGGGTTACGTCATTATCACAATTGGTGTGCTTGGTTTCCTAGGTATGGGGTTACCGCCACCAACACCTGATTGGGGTGGCATGATAAGTGAGGCAAGAAAGTTGTTTTTAGTGTTTCCTCATATGGCTGTTTTTCCTTGTATTGCTATTTCGTCTTTGGTGTTGGGTCTTAACCTGCTATCGGACGGCTTGCGTGAAATTTCACTGAGAGATTAAGGGGTATACCTATGGCACAGCCTATTTTAGAAATCGAAAGGTTAAGTATTTCTTATTTTACCCGAGCCGGTGAGATTCCTGCTGTTATAGATTTTAATATGACCTTGCATGAGGGTGAATGTATTGGTTTGGTGGGTGAGTCGGGTTGCGGTAAATCCACCGTTGCCATGGCTATCATGCAATATTTAAGTGGTAATGCCCGTGTGGTGCAGGGCAGCATTCGTTTTAAAGGGCGTGAATTGACGCAGTTATCACCAAGGGAATTAAGAAAGATCCGGGGCAATGATATTGCCATGATTTATCAAGAACCCATGGCGTCTTTGAATCCCTCGATGTTAATTGGTCATCAGCTTGCTGAGGTCTTAATTTGCCATAAAAAAATGCCAAAATCAGAAGCCTACTCACAATCATTAAGAATGTTGGCGGATGTTAATTTACCGGACCCTGCTAGGGTGATGGACTCTTATCCGCACCAAATATCTGGCGGGCAGCAGCAGCGTGTTGTGATTGCAATGGCGTTGTTGACAGGGCCTGCTTTGTTGTTATTGGATGAACCAACGACCGCCTTAGATGTCACTGTCGAAGCGGGTATTGTCGAGCTTATTGATGAGTTGGCTGATAAGTTTAATACTGCCATGATCTACATCTCTCACAATCTTGGTCTCATTTTAAAAACTTGTTCCAGAGTGAATGTCATGTACTCAGGGCAGGTTGTTGAGGTGGGTGAAGTTGAAGATGTATTTGATCGAATGAAGCACCCATATACTAAGGGCTTGTTTGATTGTATTCCCTTGCCTACCGCGGACAAATATGCGCGTCCCTTGAAGCCAATAAAGGGGCAATTACCTTTACCGAATGAGCGTCCGTTTGGTTGTTTTTTTGGTCCTAGGTGTGATCATTTTAGAAAAGGTGTGTGTGACCAGGCAAGCTTACCCATTGAGACTCTTGATCAACAGGGGCAGCATGCGGTGCGTTGTATTCGACATGAAGAAATTGATCTTTTAGCGACTGACCTCTCTGTCGGCGAAACAGTCGAAAAAATGCCAATCGGAGAAGAGGTTTTGTCGGTTGAGAGCTTGCAAAAGTACTATCAAGTCGAAGATAGCTCGCTTACATCCTTATTAAAAGGAGAGGATAAAAAGCAAGTTAAAGCGAATGAAAGTCTGAGCTTTAATGCGCATACGGCTGAAACTGTCGCCATAGTGGGTGAATCTGGTTGTGGTAAATCTACCTTGGCAAAAGTCTTGATGGGGATTGAGACAGCATCTAGCGGGCAGGCTTTGCTTAATGGTGAAGACATTGCACATACTCATGTCACCAAGCGACGTTCAGATCAAACCAGTGCTATGCAGATGGTATTCCAAAACCCCTTTGATACGCTTAATCCTAGCCTTACTATTGGTTCCCAATTGGCGCGGGTTATCCGAAAATTTGGTGTCAGCCATAATGAAGATGAAATTCAAACGAAAGTATTAGAATTATTAGATCTGGTTAAATTGCCGGCCGATTTTGCCAAGCGTAAACCAAGGCAGTTATCCGGTGGGCAAAAACAAAGGGTTGGAATCGCGCGCGCCTTTGCGGGGAATCCTAGCTTGGTGATAGCAGATGAACCAGTCTCTGCGCTTGATGTATCGGTAGGAGCGGCAGTGACGCGACTATTGATGAATATTCAAAAATCTCAAAATACATCCTTAGTTTTTATTAGTCATGATTTAAGTTTAGTGCGCTATTTAGCTGACAGAGTGGTAGTTATCTATCTGGGTAATATTGTTGAGCAAGGTACGACGGAGCAAGTGTTTTCACCGCCTTATCACCCGTATACAGAAGCACTTATCTCGGCCATTTCAGTGGCAGATACCTCGGTTAAGAAAAAACGTGTGGTGCTTGAGGGCGATATTCCCAGTGCTATGAACCCGCCTAGTGGTTGTCCTTTCAATACGCGTTGTCCACGTAAAGTAGGGGCAATTTGTGAGCAAGAAAAGCCGCCTGTTATTCGAAGTGAAAGTGGGCATTCTATTGCCTGTCATATTCCCATCGAAACCTTGTCAGATGTTGACCCTGTATTTACTGTGCCAAAGTTGGTGCCTTTACATGAGAAGGAGCTTGAAGTGGTTGAGAGTTTCTAGGGACTTTACTCTCTAGGCATAAAAATAAAAGCCACAGTGTTAATTCGCTGTGGCTTTTTATGATATTAGCGCTGGTAGTTTTCTAGCTGACCTTGTTTGAAACCCTCTAAAACATTGACTGTATTGATACCAATTTGCTCTACCGCATAACCACCTTCCATAACAAAAAGGGTGGGTAGACCTAATGACGCAATACGTTTGCCATAATCATAAAAATCATCAGATTTTAGTTTGAATGCGCTGATAGGGTCATCTTCAAAGGTATCAACACCGAGAGAGACGACTAACGCTTGCGCTTCAAAGTGCTTTATTTGATTAAGGCCTTGCTCTAGTGCTCGAGACCAGACGGTATAATCACTGCCAGCAGCTAATGGATAGTTAAAACAATGGCCTTCACCTTTACCTTCTCCGGTTTCATTGGCATGCCCTAAAAAGTAAGGAAAGGCAAAGTTAGGGTCGCCGTGAATTGAAAGGGTTTGCACATCCTCTCTTTGGTAAAAAATCTGCTGAGTGCCGTTACCATGATGGAAGTCCACATCCAAAATGCTCACTTTTTGATAATCAGAATCAAGCAAGAATTGCGCGGCAATCGCTGCGTTGTTTAAAAAGCAATAACCTCCAAATTGATCGTAGGACGCATGGTGACCCGGTGGGCGACAGAGTGCAAAGGCGGATGATTCTCCCTTTGTTATGAGTTTAGCTGCGGTTAATGCGACATCTTTAGCTGCGCTTACCGCTTGCCAGGTTCCTTCTGAAATGGCGGTTTCGGCAGCGAGTGCATAATAGCCTAACTGCGCTTCTATATTGTCAGGAATGACATCTGAGCGCATTGAGCGAGACGGCCAAATGTTTGGAATAGCATCGCAAGTGTGTCCTGCTGCTCGCCATTTTTTCCATACAGTTTCAAGGAAATGGACATACTCTTTTGAATGCACTTTAACGACAGTTTCAAAGCCAAATCCTTGTTCTGCTAGAGGGGATTCAAAGCCCCTATGATTAAGCTCGCTTAATATATAATCAATGCGCTCTTTGCATTCAAAAGGAGGCACTAGCTCGCCATTGTGAATTTCTGCTTTTACGTGACGCAGGATATGTTTATCGGAATAGACGGTTTTCATAGGGCAACCTATTGTGTGGAAAAATAAAGAATGAAATAAGTGTAATGGCAATAAAGGTAAGTTATAAGTTAAAATAGTTAGCAATATTTGTGTTTAACTATACTTAATGATAGGTCGTAGTGATCATTATGATAATAATTGCTTAGAATAACTGTATGGGGAGGGTATTGCTTGTGGATGATCTTAATCGAAAAATGATGGCGTTATTACAGCAAGATGGGCGTATGCCAATTGCAGAACTGGCTAGTGTGCTAAGTGTTTCGCGTGCAACGGTAAAAACGAGATTAGATAAGTTAATCGCCTCGGGTGAGATAAATGGCTTCAGTGTTCAGTTAAAGTCTGATCTAAGTCCACATGCCGTGAGAGCGGTTATGATGATAGAAATTGAAGGTAAACCTTCCATTAAGTTGATTCAAAAACTAAATCAAATGCCTGAGGTTTTAGGGATACACTCTACTAATGGGCGTTGGGATTTTATTATCGAAATTGGCACAGAGAGTCTCGAACTATTTGATCAAACGATTAAAGCGATAAGATTAATCGACAGTGTGTCTTTGAGTGAAACCAGCATTAAGCTTACGACTCATAAGTGAGTCCTTTTAGGCATGGCTCAAACGCATGGAACGATATTGAGTGGGTGATATGCCCATGATTTTATTGAATACCCGAGAAAAATAATAAGCGTCTTCATAGCCTAGTTCCAATCCTATGGTGGCAATGCTCTTGTCACTAATATCGAGTAGGTGGCAGGCTCTCTCTATTTTCATTTGAATAAAATCATTAATGGGTGTGCGACCGGTTAGCGCTTTGTAGCGTTTAATAAAATGAAATTTCGATAAATTTGCAGTACTGGCCAGAGTGTCTATATCAAGTTGTTGGTGGATGTGGGTCAGCATAAGGCTTTTTACCGCCTCTAGGTTGAGGCTTTTGTCGACCTTGTGCTGTGTTTGTTTATAAAGCAGTGCAATATAAGTGATAATTTGGCTCAATAAACTGCAGCTGTGTAAATGGCTTTCAAGCAGGAAGCTGCTTAATCGTGTATCCAGTAGTGCTTCAAAATCAGTAATGAGTCGAGAATGTAGACCAATAGGTAATATGTTTGCATCACCCTGTTTGCTAATCTGAGTTATGTAGTTGGTTGCTAAGGTGCCATCAAGATGTACCCAATAGATGCTCCAAGGTGTTTTTTTCTTTGCCGCATATTCATGGGCAATCGATTTAGGTAAAACCACAAGGTCACCTGAGCTGATTTTGATAGATTTGTTATTTAGCTTTAAAAGACCTTCCCCATTGACACAATATATTAATAAATAATCATCATGTTTTTCTCTGAACATGGAGTGCCCCTGTGCTTTTTTATAAAAACCCATTGCCACGGGGTAAAGCTGTTTACTTAATGGATTTTCCTTTAGATCACTAATAACAGGCCTTGGCAGTAAATATCTGACACTGTCATTGGGTATTGGCCAGCTTGAAGGGCGGCTCATAGTTGGTATCTCATGCTTGTAAGTTATCAAATTGACGTTAAGGTAAGCTTGTAGCTTAAGTCGCAATATAATCCATTAGTATAGCAACTTAATCAATCCCGATTCGCTGTATTACGTGTTAAAACATATTTCTGTTGAAAAATAATAAATATGAGATTAACGTTAACGTAAAGGTAATGATTGACTCACAAAGTAAATCAGCTGATTAACATAATCTCTAAACTCAAGGAGAAATGGTTATGACACAGAAAGTTTCTATGCTAATTAACGGCGAAATGGTGTTAAGCACCTCACAAGATTGGATTGAAGTGACTGATCCCGCGACACAAAATGTCATTGCTAGTGTTCCTTGTGCGACAGAAGAAGAAGTCGAACAAGCGGTTGCAACTGCACAAGTTGCGTTTGAAACTTGGAAAGAAGTGCCTGTATCAGAACGTGCTCGCCTTATGTTGCGCTATCAAGCCTTGCTTAAAGATCATCATGATGAATTAGCGACTATTTTAAGCAAAGAAACAGGCAAGACTTTTGAAGATGCCAAGGGTGATGTATGGCGTGGTATCGAGGTGGTAGAGCAAGCCTGTAATATTGCGTCATTGAGTATGGGCGAAACGGTTGAAAATGTTGCCCGTAAGATTGATTGTTATAGCTACACCCAGCCTTTGGGTGTGTGTCTTGGTATTACTCCTTTTAACTTTCCTGCCATGATTCCTTTGTGGATGTTCCCTATGGCAATTGCCTGCGGTAATGCGTTTGTATTGAAACCGTCTGAGCAAGACCCTCTCACACCAATGCGTTTGGCTGAACTCTTTATTGAAGCCGGTGCGCCTAAAGGTCTCTTACAAGTCGTGCATGGTACAAAAGACGTGGTCAATCAATTATTGGTTCACCCTGACGTGCATGCCATTTCATTTGTTGGTTCTGTCCCTGTGGCGGAACATATTTATAAAACGGGTACTGATCATATGAAGCGTGTGCAGGCTTTTGCTGGCGCGAAAAATCATATGGTTATTATGCCTGATGCGCAAAAACAGCAAGTGATTAACAATTTGTTGGGTGCTTCGGTGGGTGCAGGTGGCCAGCGTTGTATGGCGATCTCTGTTGCTGTTTTTGTGGGTGAATCACGTAGTTGGGTGCCTGAATTGAGGGATGCTTTAGCGACAGTACGACCAGGCGCTTGGGATGATGAAGGGGCGGGTTATGGTCCTTTAATTAACCCTGCTGCTAAAGAGCGTGTTAATCGTCTTATTACAGAGGGAATTGAAGCGGGTGCTGAGTGTTTATTGGATGGACGTGATTATAAAGTGCCAGGCTTCCCTAATGGTAACTGGGTTGGGCCAACGCTTTTCAGCAATGTTAGTCGTGATATGTCTATCTACCAAGAAGAAATTTTTGGGCCAGTTTTGTTAGTAATTGAAGCAGATACCTTAGAAGAAGCCATTCAGATTATTAATGAAAATCCCTATGGTAATGGGACCTCTATCTTTACGGCATCAGGCGCGGCTGCGCGTAAATTCCAACATGAAATTAAAGTTGGCCAAGTAGGGGTTAATGTCCCTGTCCCTGTGCCGTTACCTTTCTTCTCATTTACCGGCTGGCGCAAGTCTTTTTATGGCGATCAGCATGCCTATGGCAAGCAAGCAGTGCGTTTTTATACTGAAACAAAAACCATTACAGCGCGTTGGTTTGAGGATGATATCGCCCAAGGTCCTAATATGACCATTCAATTAAAATAATAAAATGCAGAGTGGGTTAATTTTAAATTAGCCTACTTTATTTATAGGTTTAAAGAGACACAGACTTGGTTGATTGAAATTCCAAGGCTGACTATGGAGGTTTTAATGGATTTTGAATTAAACGAAGATCAGGTCGCATTTTCTGACATGGCAACGGCGTTTGCACGCAGTGAGCTTGAGCCGAATGCGGCTAAGTGGGATGAAGAAACATTTTTCCCTGTGGATGTGATTCGAAAAGCAGGTGAGATGGGTTTTGCCTCGCTTTACTCACCAGAATCCGCCGGTGGTCTGGGTCTGAGTCGTCTTGATTCAAGTATCATTTTTGAACGCCTTTCGATGGGCTGTACCTCTACTACGGCGTATTTGACCATTCATAATATGGTGACTTGGATGATTACGAGTTTTGCCAAGCCCAGTGTCCTTGAGCGTTATGCAGAATCACTTATTAGTGCCCAAGCATTGGGTTCTTATTGTTTGACTGAGCCGAATGCCGGTTCGGATGCCGCCTCTTTAAAAACCACAGCCAAAATTGAAGGTGATTACTACATTTTAAATGGCAGTAAGGTGTTTATCTCGGGAGCGGGTAGTACTGATGTGCTGGTTGTAATGGCAA
>Ga0209395_1007428_pt1 | contig 11536 bp, 12 predicted proteins | sample GOMGulsemesocosm_3_FD_184635 | JGI IMG/M metagenome (GOLD analysis project Ga0209395, IMG submission 184635) | Methane-oxidizing microbial communities from mesocosms in the Gulf of Mexico - GOM9D Gulf of Mexico (SPAdes) (version 2) | ecosystem: Environmental > Aquatic > Marine > Cold seeps... | reverse complement strand
AATCAGTGAGGTCTTGCAAAAAGAAGTGCATGGTCTGCAGGCCACGCTAAAAACTCGGCAAGCAACGCTGGAAGGAATCAAGGCTGAGGGTGCCGGTAACGGTAGTGGTTTTTCAAGTTACATGAAAGGCCTGTCTCGACAGCATTTTGACGGTTTATGGCTAACCTCCTTTGAGCTGCAGCGGGGCGGTGAACGGCTAGGTATTAAAGGCGTAACGGGCGAGCCAGAATTGGTGCTTCGTTATATTCGTCAGCTGGGCAATGAGGCTGTATTTGCCGGTACAGAGTTTAATGTATTCAGCCTGGAAAAACTGCAAACTGGGTCGGCGTTGGCCTTTGATGTGACCGCGGTATTGGAGGCAGGGCAATGAGTGTCTCGCTTAAAGGGTCACTGCACAAGTTGCGGACCTGGCTTGATGGTTTGCAGCTGCGTGAGCGCAATATCGTGTTGATTTTGGCGTTAGTTGTTTTAGTTTTTGTTTGGGATTTGGTGTTTTTTTCGCCGGTGCAAAAGGGTATCGAGAGTGCCAAGGGCCAGATGACCACGCTAGCCAATCAAATGACGACGCTTAACGGTCAATTGATTGAGCTTGCCCAGCTTGATAATGCTAATCCAAATAAGGTACTGCAGACTCAAAAACAGCAACTTAATCTGGCTATTGAGCAGCTTGATAGCAGTATTGAGGGCATGACGGGTAACCTGATTCCGGCCACAAAAATGGTTCAGGTACTAGAAGACGTGTTACAGCAAAGCGGCAACCTGCAACTGGTTCGCGTAAAAAGTTTGCCAGTGCGTAAATTGATGTCTGCTGCGAATGAAGCGACATCGGGGCGGCAAGAAGATGTGTTATACCTGCATGCCGTTGAACTGCAGCTGCGAGGTAGCTACTTTGAGACACTGCGCTATCTTCAGGCGCTCGAAACCCTGCCGTGGCAGGTGATTTGGGATCAGCTTGAGTATCAGGTTATACAATACCCCCAAGCGGATGTTCGACTGCGAATTAATACCTTGAGCGGCAGTGATAGATTGTTGGGAGTGTAGTGATGACAGTTTTTGTGAGACAACTGCTAATAGCGATGCTGGTTATGCTTAGCGTGGCGCCGGTATATGCCATGACCGAGTTGCCTGATCCTACCCGCCCCGGAAATTTCATGCTGCAAAGTAACGCCAGCGACGCTCAGTTGAGCCAACATTTCCAATTACATTCGGTGCTGATCAGTTCACAGCGCCGAGTGGCGATTATTAATGATAAAAGCGTGGAAGTGGGCGATTGGGTTGATGGTGCCAGCGTTAAAAGTATCAACAAAAATCGTGTCGAGCTGGTCAAACAAGGCAGCCGATTCTCTGTCGTGCTGACAGAAAATGATTTCAAACAGCGAAAATAATAAATATGAGCGGAGAAACCCTATGCGGCTGAAATTAACAGCCCTTATCCTGTTTTTGAGTGGTCTTGCTTTGGCAGGCTGCCAGCCTTTGGCCGTTGCGCCGACCCGTGATACGGCGTCGGTTGAACAGATGCAAAAGGAACTGGATGACTCGTTGGCAACAGTGCAGCAGCAACTGTCGTCAGCGCCTCCAGCCAACGTGGCGGCGGAATTACTACCGGCATTGCCATTGGCTCAAAACGATCAGATAGCAGAGGAGCGTTTTGATATTTCTGTACAAGCAGTAGCTGCGCGCGACTTTTTTATTGGTTTGGTAAAAGGTACGGCCAATAATATTGTTGTTCCACCTGACCTGACTGGCACGCTGAGCCTTGATTTACAAAATGTTACGATCAATGAGGTGATGCAAATAGTACGCGACACCTATGGCTATGAGTATGTGCAAAAGGGCAATTTGTACCGTGTGCTCCCTAACGGCATGCGCACCCATATTTTCAAAATCGACTACCTGAACGTACAGCGTATGGGCTCTTCGCAGACTCAGGTTAGCGCGGGGCAAGTGAGTGATGCTGGCAGTAGCCAGAGTGAATCAAGCAGCAGTGCTAACAGTGATGATGACAGCAGTGACAGTTCAACTAACCGTTCAGTATTTGGTACGCAGTTAAAGACTCGTACCGATGCGGATTTCTGGCATGGCCTGACGGAAACTATCCGTGTCATTACGGGTACTGGGGATGGCCGTCGTGTGGTGGTATCACCGCAGTCAGGTATGGTGATTGTACATGCCATGGCGCGCGAGTTGCGTTCGGTGCAGGATTTTCTTGATCGCGCTGAGCTGTCATTACGTCGACAGGTGATTTTGGAAGCAAAAATTCTTGAAGTGCAGCTTAATGACGGCTTTCAGGCCGGTGTTAATTGGTCTGCCCTGAGTGAAGTGGGCAGTGGTAAAAACATCATTTTTGGGACCGGCCTGACGCAGGGATCACGGACTATTGATAGTGTGACCGGTGACGTCACCTTGAGTGATGCAATATTGGGCACCCCGACGGCGATTAATCAGGGCAGCAACCCGGTCGGAGGTGTTTTCAGCGCCGCATTGAATTTAAAGGACTTTAATGGCCTGATCGACCTGCTGGCAACGCAGGGTACTGTGCAGGTGCTTTCCAGTCCGCGTATTTCCACGGTTAATAATCAAAAAGCGGTTATTAAAGTAGGTACTGACGAGTTTTTTGTAACCGAGATCTCCTCACAAACGACCACAACATCCTCTTCAACGACGCCGACGGTGGATGTTGAGTTAACCCCTTTCTTTTCAGGTATCGCATTGGATGTGACGCCCCAGATCAGTGACAGCGGTGAAGTGATTTTGCATATTCACCCCACCGTTAGCGAAGTGAAAGATCAGACTAAAACGGTGACCGGCCCTAATGGCGATCTGGTATTGCCGTTGGCCCTTAGTTCGATCCGTGAAACCGACAGTATTGTGCGAGCGAAAAACGGTCAAGTGGTGGTGATTGGTGGTCTGATGCAAAATAGCGCCATCGATGATAATGGCAAAACGCCGCTGTTGGGCGATATCCCCTTGCTGGGTAAGGCATTCCGGCAGAAACGTCAGAGTTCGGTGAAAAGTGAGCTGGTTATTTTACTGAAACCCGTGGTGGCTGATGATGCCGCCTGGGAAACTAGTATAAAGAGCAGCAAACAACGTATTTCCGAGTTTCAGCAGGCATTTCAACCGGGCACGTTCGATTAGCAGACGCGAATTAGATTTTTTAATGCCGAATATTTGAATTAGCAGCTAGGCAGCAGCGCAGGTGACTATGTACTTACAGCATTTCGGCCTCAGAGAAATGCCCTTTTCACTGACGCCTAATACGCACTTTTTCCTTAATATAGGTAGTCATCACGAGGCCATGAACCTGTTGCTGGTGGGCTTGGAGAATGCTGCTGGTTTTATCAAGGTTGTGGGCGAGGTCGGTACCGGCAAAACTATTTTGTGCCGGCAACTGCTTAATACGCTGGATAAGCGATATGTCACGGCGTATATCCCTAATCCCCACTTAACTCCCGCGGGTATGCGTATTGCGCTGGCAGAGGAGCTGGGCATTAAGGTGCAGCGTAATGCCGGGCAGCATAAAATTCTTAATATCCTGTCAGAACGCCTGATTGAGCTGGCACATGAAGACAAGCTGGTTGTGGTTATTATTGATGAAGCACAAGCGATGCCTGAGGAAACGGTCGAAGCGTTGCGACTGATGACCAATCTTGAAACGGAAACTCAAAAATTGCTGCAGGTGGTGCTGTTTGGACAGCCGGAACTGGATGAGTTGCTGGCGCGGCCATCGCTACGACAACTCAAACAGCGAATAACCTTTTCCTATAATTTACTGCCCCTGGATAAAGGTGCGATGGAGCGCTATGTCTATCATCGCATGACAGAGGCGGGCTATAACGGTGCGCAGATTATTTCAAAAGGGGCGTTAAAAAAGCTGCATCGAGTATCACGAGGGATTCCCAGGCTGGTCAATATTCTATGTCATAAAGCACTGATGGTGGCCTATGGGCAGGGCGCGCATCTGATCGAAAATGATGCTATCCAGCGTGCTGCGCGGGATACCGAAGATGCAAAAACGGCATTCGCTATACGACCACGACACTGGTTTGGCTTGGCCAGCGGGCTGGTTGTGTTGTTAATAGCGCTTCGATTTAGTGGAATGATGGCATGAGCCTCATTAATGATATGTTACGCGATCTGGATAAGCGCAAATCGACCTACCCACGGCACTCCGGCGAGACGGATGGTGCCCGTATCACACCTGTGCTGACAGCAGACAATAGCGCGGCAGCGCATGGTTGGTTGTGGCTGATTGTGGTGGTGGGGCTGTTATTACTGGGCGTGTTTTTGTGGCAGTTGTATGGCCATTTTGAACAACGCCTGGAGCAGCGACTTGACGCTATTGAGGCGCCCTTAGTAACAATACCTCAGCCAAGTGCTGCTGAGCAGGTATCGCAGTCTGACGTGCAACATGGGGTGACGGCAGCGTTTGCGCAGATTCTTGCAGTCGATGTGCAGGCCGTTGCACAAGGCGCACGTATCGAAATCAGCTTGTCGGCGCCGGTGTCTCATCGTGTGCTGCGAAACGGCCAGCAACTAATTATTGATTTGCCAGCGACGCGATTGGTGCAAGCGTTGCCTAATTTAACAGACCATCCATTGATCAGTGCTGCCGATGTGCTCACCCATGCGGGCGGTACACAATTAGAGGTGGACGTAACACGTCCGATTTCAGTGCAAACCTCATTGCTAACGCAGCAGGGTAGCCAGCAACCGCTGTTAGTGGTTGAACTTATTGTTGTGGCTGAGGAGTTGGCCATTTTGAAGGGTGCCAGTCCCATCAACAGGGGGGCTGTTGATGCCGAAAAACCAATAGCGGCGGGCAATAAAACGACAGAAAATGCCGACGCAGGCAGTGAGGCGGGTGGCGAAATAGCCCCGAGTTTTGAAAAAACGACACGCCAGCTAAGTTTGATTGAACGTGACCAACAGAATAATCGGCTGGCGCTGCAGGAAATGCGTGCGGGTCAGATTCAGGCGGCCAAACAACGCTTGAGCGCTTTGCTAAACGATTATGCTCAAGCTCACGAGTCGCGCACCACGTTGGTTGCCATGTTGTTGTCACAGGGGGCTGCTGGTGAAGCGGCTAAGCTGCTTGATGTTGGTTTACGATTAGCGCCAGAACAGTTGGCTTTTATTAAGTTAAAGGCAAGGTTATTACTTTCACAGCAGCAGGCGGCGTCTGCGCTGACACTGCTGAATGCGCAGAGTAAACAGGCAGGTTCAGATCCAGAGTTTTTGTCATTGCTGGCCACGGCCAGTCAGCGAGACGGGCAGCATAGCCGCGCAGTTACCTTGTATCAGCAATTACTCAAGCAAAATAATCAACAGCCACAGTGGCGGATAGGGCAGGCCATTTCGTTGGAGGCCCTGAGCCAAAAGGCTGAAGCGTTACAGGCCTATTTGCAGGCGCGGCGTATTCCCGGTATTAGCCCCGCATTAAAGGCCTACGCGGAAAATCGAATTAATCAATTAAATTAGGTACATGTTTTGAAAAGCAGCGCCTGTCGAGGTTGGAGACATTATGGTTGAGCCACTGAAAAAAATTCGTCTCGGGGACCTGTTGGTTCAGGAAGACGTGATTTCTGAAGCGCAATTACAGCATGCTCTGGAGGAGCAGAAACGGCTGGGCTTAAAGCTGGGGCGCACCTTGATTGAACTGAACTTTCTCACTGAAGATCAGCTATTGCGCTTTCTTTCTCGGCAGCTGCACATTCCTTATATCAATATAGAAAACCATCAGTTTGATGAAACGCTGGTGCGTAGTTTGCCCGAGGCGCTGGCGCGACGTTATCGGGCGCTGGTGCTTGAGGAGCAAGAGGGTGAGTTGGTGGTTGGCATGGCCGACCCAATGGATATCTATGCCTATGACGAGATAGCGCGGGTTATAACACAGCCAATTCGACTGGCGGTGGTACGAGAAAGCGATGTATTGAGCGCGCTGGATCGGGTGTATCGGCGTCTTGATGAAATCGAAACACTGGCTGAAGAGCTGCACGATGAATTAGGTGATGACCAGTTTGATATTGGTCAGTTAACCGCAGCCGATGACAGTGATGCCCCCGTAGTACGTTTGCTGCAATCTATTTTTGAGGATGCGATGCAGGTTAATGCCTCTGATGTTCATATTGAGCCGGATGAAACGGTGGTACGCGTTCGTCAACGGGTTGATGGTGTGCTGCAAGAACATGTGATGAAGGAAAAGCGTATTACTTCGGCGCTAGTGCTGCGCTTGAAGTTGATGTCAGGTCTGGATATTTCTGAAAAGCGTATTCCGCAGGATGGCCGTTTTAGTCTGCGCGTAAAAGGCCATGATATCGACATTCGTTTATCGACCTTGCCAACACTGCATGGTGAGTCGGTGGTAATGCGTTTGTTGGATCAATCGGTTGATGGTATTGATTTAAACCATTCCGGCATGCCGACTGAAATGCTCTCTCGCTTCCGGCAGTTAATTCATCGACCGCATGGACTGGTATTGGTCACTGGGCCAACAGGTTCCGGTAAAACCACGACCCTGTACGGTGCGTTGAGTGAACTGAACAGCCCTGAGAAAAAAATTATTACCGTAGAAGATCCTGTTGAATATCAGTTGGAACGGGTTAATCAGGTGCAGGTGAATACCAAGATCGGACTCGATTTCGGCAAGGTATTACGGGCAACATTACGACAGGATCCGGATATTCTGCTGGTGGGTGAAATTCGAGATCAGGAAACCGCCGAAATTGCGCTGCGGGCGTCGATGACCGGCCACCTGGTGTTGTCGACGTTACACACCAATGACGCGGTGACCAGTGCCATGCGATTGCTTGATATCGGTGTCGAAGGCTATTTGGCGGCGGCGTCCTTGCGTGCAGTGATTGCGCAGCGGTTAGTGCGCCGTGTCTGCGCTCAGTGCAGCACCGACGATACGCCGGAGGGGCAGGACATGATATTGCTTGAAGCTATGCTGGGTGCCGAGCGCTTGCAGGGTATACAGTTTAAAAAAGGGCGTGGCTGTCATAGCTGCAACAATACCGGTTATAGCGGTCGAATTGGGGTGTTTGAATTGCTCGAAATTAACGAGCCGATGGCCGATGCATTGCGCCGTAACGACTCCTCGGGCTTTAGTAAGGCGGCGATGGCCAGCCCGGACTTCAAACCACTTAACTATGTGGCGTTGGAATACGCGGCGCAGGGTATTACCAGTATTGACGAAGTGTTCCGCGTGGCAGAGCAGGTCGAGGAAAGCAGTGATGATGACAACAATGGCGCAGTAGATGTTTCGGCCGATCATTGAGTCTAGGGTTAAACAGTAAGGGTAACGGGAACAGTCATGCCAAGCTATCAATACACGGGGCGTAGCCAGCAGGGTGAGTCGGTCAGCGGTGTGCTGGATGCGGCCAATACTGATGTGTTGGTGGCGGAGTTAGCAAAGCTCGGTGTAACACCGGTGAAAATTGCTGAACAGCAACAGCCAAAAACGACAAATGTTGATATTAATAAATGGTTCGCGCGCAAAAGTATTCCTGTTGAAGAACTGATTGTTTTTAGTCGTCAAATGTACAGCCTCAACAAGGCGGGCGTGCCGATTATTCGGGCGCTACACGGTTTGGCAGGCACGGTGAAGAACCCGCTGTTGAGTGCAACGTTAGAGGATGTGGCAGACAGTCTTGAAGCGGGTACAGATCTGGCGTCGTCTTTGAACCGTCACCCGGTTATTTTTTCAGATTTGTATGTCAGCGTTATTCACGTGGGTGAGAACACCGGACGACTTGATCTGGCCTTTAAACAGGTGGCGGGCTATTTGGAGCTTGAACGTGAAACCAAGAAGCGCATTGGTACAGCAACCCGTTATCCGTTGTTCGTTATTATTGCGATTATTATTGCGGTTGGTGTGATCAATGCACTGGTGGTGCCGGCGTTTGCGCAATTATTTGAAAGCTTCAATGCCGAGCTACCCTGGCAAACACGGCTGTTAATATGGAGTTCAGACTTCACTTTGAATAACTGGTATTGGCTTGTACTGCTGGTGGTTGGTGGAGTTTTGGCGTGGCGTCGTTACGTCAAGACGGAATCAGGCCGCTTGCGGTGGGATCAGTACAAACTGTGTACGCCCTTGGTGGGCAGTATTTTTGAGCGTATCAACTTAGGACGCTTTGCGCGTACCTACGCCATGGTGAGTCGTGCTGGCGTACCCATTATTCAGGCATTGTCGGTGGTGGGTAGTGCGGTAGGCAATGCCTATGTGACGGATCGTGTCGCCAAAATGAGCAGTGGTATTGAGCGTGGTGAAAGTTTTTCTCGTACGGCTGCCAGCAGTGGGCTGTTTTCTCCATTGGTATTGCAAATGATCGCGATAGGAGAAGAAACCGGCAATATGGATGAACTGCTTGATGAAGTGGCTGATTTTTATGAGCAGGAGGTGGATTACGACCTCAAAAAACTAGGCGATAAAATTGAGCCTATTTTGCTGGTTGTGGTTGCGGCCATGGTGCTGGTGTTGGCGCTGGGCGTATTTTTGCCCATGTGGGACTTGTCCGGCGCGGTTAAGTAGCATGAAACGGCGTTGCCAGCACGGCGTATCACAGCTGGAAGTCGTGTTAGTGATAGCGGTGCTGCTGATATTGATTGGTTCCGCTCTGCGGCAGGTCAGTGTTTTTTCAGAGCAATCTGAACAGATGCAGGTAGAGGAGGTGTTGGGCAGTGTGCGCACCTCCATTAATACACTGGTGTCAGAGCATCTGCTGGCCGATACCATGTATAAGTTACAAGCTTATGATGGCAGCAATCCGGTGCAATTGTTGGTCAAAAAACCGACGAGCTATCAGGGCGAGCGTGGAGATACCGAGCTGTTACCTGCCGTTGGACAATGGTATTTTCATGTGACCAGGAAGCATTTTATTTACCGGATGCGGGATATTGGCAAGTTGAAAGAATTGGGTTTTAACCTGGAGCAACTTAGCTTTAGGTTGAATTTGATGTATCGAGATAAAAATAATAATCATCGTTATGATCAGGGTATTGATGATGCGCAGGGCTTGGCGCTGGAGCCGGTATACCCTTATCAATGGCGGTTAGAATAGAACTTTAATTGAGGCTGGAGACACTATGGATAATCGCGCTGGGAAAAAAGACACGGGTTTTACGCTGATAGAACTTGTGATTGTGATTGTGATTCTGGGTATCCTGGCGGCCACGGCGTTGCCACGTTTTTTAGATGTAACTGATGATGCCGAGGCGGCGGCAGTGGAAGGCATGGGGGGTGGCTTCGCTACAGCAGTTGCCATTGCTCACGCGCGTTGGGTCGCCGACGGAAACAGCCGTGGTACAGCCAATGTAATTATTACGCTGGAGGGTACCAACATTAATATGAATGAGAATGGCTGGCCTGCTAATACCGGTGTGAGTGGTGCGGGCTTGAATGATCAGAATGTTGCTGAATGTCAGCAGGTGTGGGATGCCGTGCTTCAGAATCCGCCGTCAACAACCACGTTACCTGCTGATCGAGGCAAGGCTCGCTATCATATCAGCACGGTCGGTTCCGATATCTGTCGTTACGAAATGGCGCGGGTGCCAGCGGCTAACCCTCCGAGCCATCGTATTGAGTATTTTGTAGAAACGGGCAGGGTGACAACGACAGTGCCAGATTTGAACTAAGGAATAACAACGGGTTGGCTTGGTAAGCCGTCAGCGTGTGATAGCTTGCTAAATGATTGGTATAGGCTATAACTTTTGTACTAAATAATAATAATTAACTGATAATTTTGACGATAGATTTTTGGGGCTAATAAAATATGAAACAGAAAATGACACAGCAGGGCGGTTTTACTCTTATTGAGTTGGTGGTAGTGATTGTGATCCTGGGTATTTTGGCTGCGACCGCCTTGCCACGTTTTGTGGACTTGAGTGGCGACGCTAACGAAGCTGCCGTAGAAGGTATTGCCGGCGCGATTAATGGTGGTAATAGCATTAACTACGCAACTTATCTGGCTCGTCGTGATGGCTCTGCAACGACCACAGGGGTTCATGATACGGCAACGGCTGGTTGTTCTATTGGAAATGCTACGGCTTTGCTGGGGCCTGGGTCGGCTGATATTAGCACTGGTTATACTGTAGCGCCGGTATCTGCCGCTTTGGCTTTAGATGCGCCAATAACCTGTACACTCACTCACACAGCTAGCACCAAATTCGCTACATTTTCTCTTACGGGCGCAAAATAGTCAGATAATAAGAAAAAAGGGCCCTTTTAGGGCCCTTTTTTATGCCGAATGAAAAAAAGTGAAGGTTTCACCCTAATTGAGCTGGTGGTAATTCTGATATTGGTGGGCATCCTGGCGGTGACTGCCGTGTCTCGTTTTGCCTCGGAAGAAACCTTTGCGCTTAAAACCGAGCAGGAGCAGTTAATTGCGGCGCTGTTTCAAGCGCAGCAGTTGGCCATGTCTGGCCGACCGACTCAATTTGCTATTTTATCTGCCGGTAGCTTTACGGTACGTGATTCAGGTGATCCTGCTAATCACTACGAGCTGGGACATATTACCTATCCGCAAAACCTCAACTCCACGGTGGCCTTTAACCCTGCATCGCTGGTTCGAAACTACAATGGCCTGGGTGAAACGACGGAGACGACTATTACACTCTCAGCGGGTTCGGATTCTGTGAGTGTGTGTCTGGAAACCTCAGGTTATGCCCATGGCTGTTAATCCATCGGCTAATCGTGGTTTTACACTGGTCGAGCTGATCTTGTTTATCATCATCGTGGCCGTTGCCACCAGTGGTCTGTTTGCGGCTATAAATTCCTCTACGGTTAACAATGTAAATCCCCTGCACCAGGTGCGTGCTTTGGAGTTGGCGCAGGCGCAGATGGATGAGATTATTGGCAAGCGTTATGACGAGAACAGTCCCAGCGGTGGTTTTCCTCCCTGTGATTCTGACGAATTAGGTAAGCCTGACTGTTCTACCTCGCTGGGGCCGGAGTCAGATGAAATTACGATGCCATCAAGTTCAGTTAAATTCGATGATGTCGATGATTATCACGGCTTCAATACGGTACCTGCGGCCTACGGTGGATATAACATGACGGTCTCCGTGACCGGTGTGACATTGGCTGGACGCCCGGCAAAGTTGATTACCGTTACGGTGGACTCTGGTGCTAATGATCCAGTGGCCCTGAGCGCTTATCGAGGCAACTTCTAGCATGAACGTGTTGAATCACAAGCGCCGTGCCAGCTGTGCTGGTTTCACGCTGGTAGAGCTGATCATGGTGATCGTGATTCTGAGCATTCTCGGGGTAGGAACAACACGTTATGTGATCAACGCATCGCAGAGTTTTGTGGTGTCAGCTGAGCGTGCCAAGCTGATAGCCACGGCCAGAGTTGCCGTTGAAAAGGTAACACGGCGCTTGCGTAATGCCTTGCCGAACAGTGTGCGTATCAGCACGTCAGGGCGCTGTATTGAATATTTCCCGGTATTGAGGGGGGCTGCTACCACCAGCCCAGTGTTGCCAGCTACCAGCAGCCTTTCAACATCGGCGATAGACTTTGCTGTTATTCAGCCT